>Ga0182743_1000037_pt1 | contig 284988 bp, 271 predicted proteins | sample eDN3rd30CKraftOP_FD_128522 | JGI IMG/M metagenome (GOLD analysis project Ga0182743, IMG submission 128522) | Enriched Organic Plus compost microbial communities from Emeryville, California, USA - eDNA 3rd pass 30_C Kraft OP (version 2) (version 2) ... | reverse complement strand
TGTGCTTGCCAAGGTCAATGCCGATTAATGCGACGTCGCTCATGATGGTCTCCCAAAAAGGACAAATCCCTACGTAGCGTAATCCGCTTCGTAGGGATCGGGCTGACCATCTCATTAAAGCCCGCAAACAGGTCGTTCGCGGGCTTTCGGGGAGCGTCGTTCCTGCGATGACGGGAAGCCGCATCGGTGTGGATGGGCATCCGTTTTCGCGGTCGAGCGATTGCGGGGCCGACACGCGGCCCCCTAGTTTGCTTATTTGCTGGGGATCAGCTTCCAGTCGCCATTCTTGACCTGGACCAGCACACGGGCACGGGCATCCAGGCCGAAGTGGTCGGTGGGGGACATGTTGAACACACCGTGGGTGCCAACGACTTCCTTCTGGCTCTCGATAACGTCGCGCAGGGCGGCGCGGAACTCCGGCGTTCCGGGCTTGGCGCGTTTGAGCGCCTCGGGCACGGCTGCCTGGAAGATCAGGAAAGCGTCATAGAATTGGGCGCCGAAGGACGAGAACGAGCCTTTGCCGTATTTCTCTTCGTAGCGCTTGGTGTATTCCTGAGCGAGTTTCTTGGTCGGATAGCTATCAGGCAACTGATCGGCAACGACGACCGGGCCCACCGGCAGAATGGTGCCCTCGACCGCTTTGCCGCCGACTCGGATGTATTCCTTCGTGGCCGTGCCATGGGTCTGGTAGATCTGGCCTTTGAAACCGCGATCCTGGAGCGTGACCTGCGGCAACACCGACGGCGTGCCCGAGGCGACCACGATGATGGCATCCGGCTTGGCTGCGACGAGTTTGACCGCCTGGCCCGTGACGCTGGTGTCGGTGCGGTTGAACCGCTCGACATCATTGAGCTGGATTCCGGCCTTCTCGGCGGCGGCGCGCATCTCCTTGAGCCAGCTTTCGCCATAGGCATCGGTGTAGCCGATAAAGCCCAGGCGTTTCACGCCGTGCGCTTTCATGTGTTCGACCAGGGCCTCGGCCATCAGGCGGATGTGCTGCGGCGCGCGGAAAATCCATTTTTCCTTGTCGGCCGGCAACTCAACCGGGGCCACAGTGATCTGCGGGGTCTTGGTTTCGTTGGCGACTTCGGCCATGGCAACCGTGGGCGGTGTCGAGGACGAGCCGAGCAGGATGTCGACCTTGTCGTCGGTGATCAACTTGCGGGCGTTCTTGCCGGCCTGGGACGCATCGGTGGCGTCGTCCAGGACGATGTAGTTGATCTTCTGGCCGGCGATTGTCGTCGGCAGCAAAGGAACCGTGTTCTTTTCCGGTATGCCCAAGGCGGCTGCCGGCCCCGTGGTCGAGAGCGAAATGCCGACATTGATGTCAGCCATTGCCGGGCCCGCCACGGCGGAAAGTACAAAGGCTGCCGCCAGGGCAGTCAGTTTGAAGCGCGTTGTCATGCATCCTCCTGGGTTACGTGTGGTGCAAAGTGGATTATTCTGAAAGGAAAGCCGTGGATGACGATGGCGAATATGAACCAAAATTCATCCATCAGGCTACCTTGCAACCACGGGCGACTCTACTTGGTTAGAAAAATGTGGTCAAGGGAAATAGGTACACTCTCGGGTAAACCATTTGTTCCTGGCATTTCAGAATTCTGCACTATATTGCATCTTAGATGCGTTCACACACCATCAGGGGGCCGGCCATGTCCATACTCATCATCGATCCTCGCAGCCATGACCTCGGCGGCGGATTTACGGTCGCGCGGGTATTGCCCTATCGCAGGCGCCGTATGGTTGGGCCTTTCATTTTCTTCGACCGCATGGGGCCGAATTTGCTGCCGGCGCCTGTTCCCATGGGCCAGGACGTCAGGCCACATCCCCATATCGGCTTGTCGACGGTGACGTATCTGTTCGAGGGCCAGATGAGGCACCGGGACAGCCTGGGTTTCGATCAAGATATTTTGCCTGGCGATCTGAACTGGATGACGGCGGGTAAAGGCATCAGCCATTCGGAGCGCTTCGATGGCATGCGCGAGGACGGCGGACTCATCGACGGCATCCAGGCCTGGGTGGCCCTGCCCGAGGCACACGAAGAAGACGAGCCATCATTCGCGCATTATTCGCGGGACGATCTGCCTGTGTTTTCGGATTCGGGGCTGGAAGGGCGCCTGATCGCCGGAAATGCCTTCGGTTTGCACAGTCCGGCGCGCATCCACTCGCCGCTGTTCTACATCGACATCTCCCTGCAGTCCGGCGCCTCCATCACCTTGCCGGAGGGCTATCCCGAGCGGGCTGTCTACATTGCCAACGGCAAGATAGAGATCGAAGACAAGCTATACGTGTCGGGCCAAATGCTGGTGTTCGATGCCGATGCCGCACCCAGGATCAAGGCCAGCCAGCCAAGCCGTCTCATGCTCCTGGGCGGCGACCCTCTGGGTGAACGCCATATATGGTGGAACTTCGTCTCGTCCCGCAAAGAGCGCATCGAGCAGGCCAAAGAAGACTGGGAGCAAGGGCGCATTGCCTTGCCGCCGCACGACAATCAGGAATTCATCCCCTTGCCCGATGGCGTGGCCTAGTGGCGCCACCCGCGCCCGTGCCAACCCCGGCCGCGGCCATGTCCGCCCCATGAGCCGTGATACCCGAAATTGAAATAAAGAGGGGGAGGGGCCACGTAGACCCGTGGGGCCGGAGCCACGTATACGGGACCGGGCTCTTCATAGTAGGAGTACGCATAGCCCTCATCCGCGGGCGGGGCGTAGACCGCACAGCCCCCCAACAGGCCCACAACCAGGGCCCCGGCGAGGGCAATACGGCTTAAAGAGCGTTTCATGGTCATGCCTCAACCAAACCTGCGAAAAAATGGATCTTGTCCGTATTGGACATCAAGTTGAGCTTGCCGTTCAGGATCCGCGTGAACTGTTACAGAACAGACAATCCGCAAAATCGTAACAAGCCCTTAACTGAGGGTTAACCCGGACGTTAACAGGGGGCTGAAACTCTTTTCCTTGTATCGTTCTCAATAATCATCATGCTCAATCTTCATTGGTTTGACCGTCTGACAGTCCGCAGCAAGCTGACTGGAGGATTTCTCTTCGTTGCCGCCATCGCCGCCATCATCGGAGTCATCGGCATCAATTCCGCCAGCCAGTTCAATCAGCTTGCCTCCGTCATGTATGAACGGGAACTGATGGGGGTCCGGACAGCCGGCACCGCGCATGAAGACATCCTGGTCGCAGGCCGCAGCGCCCGCTCAGCCTTATTGTCACTGACAAAAATAGAGCGCAAGGCGAACATCGAGCTGACTCAAAAGAAACTCGAGTCGGCACACAAGAACCTGAAATCCCTCGAGGACCTTTTCGTGACCGAAGTCGGCAAGCAAAAAGTCAGGGACACCGAGCTGGCTGTCGCCAACTACGAAGCAAGTGTCGTCAAAATGCTGGGCGTGCTCGAAACCGAACCGCCTGGAGAGGCCTTTCGAGCCATGGATCTGCTCAACGACGAAGTCCGTCAATTGGGCGACAAGGCGGAAGCGCAATTTACCGACCTCATGCAAGGCAAACTCAACAATGCCAAGCGCAACGCCGAGAGCACGGCGGCACTGTTTGATCGCATCCTCGTCATCATGATTGCCCTGACCATCGGCGGCGCGCTCATCGCCATCGCACTGGGCACTTTGCTGACCCGAGGCCTGACACGTCAGCTAGGCGGCGAGCCGCGCGACGTTGCCGCTGCCGCGACGGCGATCGCAAAAGGCGACCTCACGGCGAGCATCGATACGTCACGTGCCGGCGAAGGCAGCATCGTCCACGCCATGAGTCAGATGCAGCAGTCGCTGCGGCAAGTCGTTGCGGCTGTCCGACAAAGCAGCGACAGCATTGCGACGGGCGCCAATCAGATTGCCGCCGGCAGCTCCGACCTTTCGCAACGCACGGAAGAGCAGGCCGCGAACATCACGGAAACCGCCGCCGCCATGGAAGAACTGGCCAGCACCGTCAGGAACAACGCCGATGTCGCCGGCAAAGCCACGTCCCTTGCTCAAGATGCCAGCAGCGTCGCCAAGCAGGGGGGCGCTGCCGTTGACGACGTGGTTCGCACCATGGAAGGCATCGCTGGGTCATCCTCCAAGATCGTCAATATCATCGGCGTGATCGACAGCATCGCCTTTCAAACCAACATCCTCGCCCTCAATGCCTCTGTGGAGGCGGCCCGCGCCGGGGAAGAGGGCCGGGGTTTTGCCGTTGTCGCCAATGAGGTCCGGGGCCTGGCCCAGAAAAGCGCGGCCGCGGCAAAGGAGATCAAGGCGCTCATCGACGACAGCGTCGCCCATGTCGAGACCGGCACGCAAATCGCCGCCAAGGCAGGGCAGACCATGCAGGGCATTCTGGATCAGGTCCATCGTGTCTCGGACCTCATCCAGGAAATCAGCGCCGCGACCACTGAACAGGCCTCGGGCCTGGATCAGGTCAATCGCGCCATTTCCCAACTGAGCGATGTTACCCAGCAGAATGCAGCCCTGGTCGAGGAATCTGCCGCCGCCGCGGGCAGCCTGGATGACCAGGCGCGCGATCTGGTCGCCGCGGTTGGCACATTCCGGCTGGAGCAATCCGAGGAGAACCAGCGGCACGGGTATTCGCTGTCCCTGGCCTGATTGCATTGAATGTCGGCAACTCGTCTTGCCTTGCCAGTGTGCGGCAGGGCAAGACATAAGGGGGCGGAGTTGTCGGCTACGGGATCCGCCGGCGTTTCTATAATTTTACATAATATACATTATGCGGTTATTGGACGTAGTGACGAGAGGCCAACCCTTTGCTCCTAATCCTTCAGAAACTGTGATGAAGACCGACCATATACCGGGTCATTGGTCCTTGACCCTGGATAATCTGCTGATCCAACGAGTAATGCCAAGTAGCGCCCGCCATGGCATAGAGCTGTGTCCGTTTGGACAAATTGAATACATACCCGAGCGTGGCAACGTGACCCGTTGTTGCGTCTTCGCCATTCGACCATGTCCAGCGCGGCCTCACCATGGACCATTGCGCCAGAATCCGCCCAGCGCCGACAGGTACCGCAACCCCCAGCAAGTAGGCATCCAGGCTTCCTCCATTGGCGAACTCCTGCGTCCCAAGGCCGATGCCAAGGCTATCGGGGTCGCCGCCATTCAAGCCGGCATAACCATTCTTCTGCCGACTCCAGGCGGCCGAAACTTTGACGGTCTGAAAATCATAGGAAACACCCAATTGCCACGCCTGCGGCCTGCCGGGGCCCGCAAGATTGCGCTCGGCTATGTTGCCCTGGTCCCAAGACGCCACAAACAGCCATGGCGCGTTGTTGTATTGCACAGCCGCACCGGTGTGGGTGGAAGCCCTCCCGGCGTTGGAGTTGCCCGTCATATCGAAGCTATAGCCGAGACCAAAGCTGAACCCCTGCCACGCCGGTGAAAAATAGTTGACACTGTTGTTCAACTGGAAATTGTCGGACGCGAGAAAAGTCGCCCCCAGCCCCATATCCTCCCAGGACGCGATTTCCAATTGGCTGAACATTTGCTGCGCAGCGGTTTCCTGGCGTCCAAAGCGCAAATCTCCATACTCAGCGCTGAATAATCCCGCCCAGGCCGCTTTGTCAAAGAATTTGTCGTCGCGATCCGATTTTCCGGTCGTCATGTCGAAACCGGACTCCAGGGTGAACACCGCCTGGAATCCATGGCCCAAGTCTTCCCTGCCCTGTATCCCCCACAGCGAGTCCGTATACCCCCCCGAAATCAATCCGGTCTGGCGCCTATCGACACCCTGTGCATCGCGCTCGCGGATGGACACAACCCCGGCGTCAGCCACCCCGTACACGGAAATGCCGGACTCCGCCGCGTTGACCGAGGATACGCTGATCGCCATACAGAAAATCAGACAGGCGGATTTCAAACCATGAGGCATCAAGGACATATCGGAGCAAAGCGGCTGGCTTCGTGACGTTTTACGTTTAAAGGGCCAAATCCCGTATACTACCTTCGAACTACTACACGCATTGGCGCATGCGACGGCTACTCGTCATTTTCCTTTTGATCCTCGGCTTCCTGGACGCATCCATACCGTTCGTCGCGCATGCGGCAACCATCGGCCAGCACACCGATCGTGAGATATGCACGTCGGAACACAGCGTAGCGGGCCCCCTCGCCGCGCCCTTCCCGGACGAGGTTTACTCGAGCCCGCTGTCCGACTATGGCGACCAGGGCGAGATCAATCTGCCGCGGGCGTTGCCCACGGCAAGCGCAAGCCCCCCTTCCCCAGGATTTCCCGCGCCAATCCATTACTTATCGATAACGCTGGCTGTTCCTACGCCTCCCATCATTGCCACCACTTGCTGATGCCGCATACGGGCGCCTGCCATTTTCAACGCAGAGTTGCTGCTTTCTGCAAAAATCCGAAAATCGGCGCCCATTCATTTCACACAACAAGCAACCAAGCGATAAATCACCATGGAATGGCTTCTGGACCCCAATATCTGGGTTGGTCTTCTTACCCTGATCGTGCTCGAGATCGTACTCGGCATCGACAACCTCATCTTCATCGCGATTCTCGCCGACAAGCTCCCGGCGCATCAGCGCGACAAGGCCCGCCTCATCGGCCTGTCGCTGGCCATGTTCATGCGGCTGGCCCTGCTGTCGGCCATTTCCTGGCTCGTCACTCTGACCAATCCATTGCTTTCCCTGGGCGGGCTGACCTTCTCGGGACGAGACCTGATCCTGCTTCTGGGGGGATTGTTCCTGTTGTTCAAGGCCACCACCGAACTGCACGAACGCCTGGAAGGCACCGACCACGCACAGCATGGGTCAGCCTCGGCGCCGACCAGCTTTGCCGTTGTCATTGCGCAGATCGTCGTGCTCGATGCGGTGTTTTCGCTCGACTCGGTCATCACGGCGGTGGGCATGGTGGACCAATTGCCGGTCATGATTGCGGCGGTCGTGATCTCGATGGCCATGATGATGTGGGCGTCGCGCCCCTTGACCCGTTTCGTCAACGGACACCCTACGGTCATTGTGCTGTGCTTGAGCTTTCTGCTGATGATAGGCCTGAGCCTGACGGCCGAGGGACTGGGCTTTCACATTCCCAAGGGCTATCTCTACGCCGCCATCGGATTCTCAATTCTGATCGAATTCTTCAACCATGTGGCTCGGCGCAGCGCTGCCCGCCATGCATCCCGGTTGCCCTTTCGAGACAGAACCGCCGAAGCCGTCCTGCGCATCCTGGGCGCGGCAGGATCCGAGGATCGTGCCGAATCCAGCGGGAAGCCCGAAACCCAGCCAGCGGATCCGGACGCCTTCGTTGCACAGGAACGCCATATGGTCAGTGGCGTTCTGGCCCTGGCCGATCGCTCCATACACTCCGTCATGACGCCACGCACCGACATCTCATGGATCGACCTGGATGCGCCGCGAGAAGCGGTGTTGCGTTATCTGCGTGAGACCCCGCACGGACACTTCCCCGTATGCAAGGGTGATCTCGACAATCTGCTGGGCGTCGCCCGCGCCAAGGATCTCTTGGCGGACTTGATGGACGATCGCCCACTGAACGCCCTGCCCAGCCTTCGACCGCCCATTGTCGTCAATGAACTGGCCGGCATGCTTGAGGTCATCGACATTCTCAAAGAGTCCCGAGGGCAACTGGTGATGGTCGTCGACGAATACGGCTCCGTCCAGGGCTTGCTCACGCCCATCGATATCCTCGAGGCGATCGCGGGCGAGTTCCCCGACGAAGACGAGCAACCCGCCATCACGGAAACCGGCCCCGGCCGCTGGCGCGTCGAAGGCGCCATGGACTTGCTCCAGTTCTCCCTCGCCGTCGATGCACCAACCCTGTACAGCCGTGACACCAAATTTGCCTCGATTGGAGGGCTCGTGCTGGATTGTTTCGGCAACCTGCCCGAGCCCGGCGATTCCCTCGAACTGGATGGCCTAATGTTCACCGTCGAGGAAATCGCCGGCCGCCGCATCGGGGTGCTGAAGGTGGAGCGGATCAATCCACCGATGCCCCAGACGTCTTGACGACCTCGGCCCAGCGCGACATTTCGGTCTTGAGATAGGCGGCGAGCTCTTCCGGCGTACTGCTTTGCACATACACGCCCTCGGCGCGCAGCTTATCCTTGACGTCCGTCCGGCTCAGGATTTTCGACAGTTCCTCACTGTACGGCCGTACGACATCGGGAGGAGTCCCTGGCGACGCAACGACACTTTGCCAGGCGACCGCTTCATAGCCGCTGGTTCCTGCCACGCGGCTTTCACTCACGGTCGGCACATCCGGAAGGCTGGACAAGCGCTCGCTCGTCGTGACCGCCAATGCCCGCAGGCTGCCCGCGCGGATATGTGGGATGACGGGGGCCAGATCCGAGAACAGCACACCGACTCGCCCCGTCAGGAGGTCAGCGAGCGCCGCCGAAGTGCCTCTGTATGGGACATGCACCATTGAAACTCCGGCCGCGGACTTGAACATTTCAGCGGCCAAATGTTGGGGACTGCCATTGCCGGCCGATCCAAAACTCAAGAAGTCGGGCTTCTCCTTTGCCAGGCGCACCAGATCCTGAAGCGTATTCACTTGCAATGTCGGGGGGACGACGATGACCAGGGGTATCTTCGCCACCAGTCCAACCGGCACAAAATCTGTCGGCGTGTAGGGAATCGACTTGTACAGCGCCGGATTGATGGCCAAAGTCGTGCTGGTCGCCATCAAGAGGGTCTTTCCGTCTCCCGGCGCCCGTGCAACCACCTGGGCACCGATGATCGTGCCGCTGCCTGGGCGATTATCGACCACGACATTGGTGCCAAGCCCCTCCGACATATGGGTCGCAATCGTCCGGGCCAGGATGTCGGTCGTCCCGCCGGGCGTATAGGGAACGACCAAGGTTATGGGTTTGGTCGTGTCCGCAATGGCCGCTGTCGCGCCCAACGCAACGACTCCTGCCGCAAGCAGGCATTTGAATCTGTGTACTGTCGTTTTCATTGTGGTTCTCCTCCTCGGGTGTGATTATTCGCTAAATGGCTTCTGCTCAGGCAGGTCATGCCGCACGTGTATGGGTCTCCGATGCCTTCGCGCCGACCCCTCGCAAGAGGTCGATCAGGGCCAAGGGATCCGATGGCAGCCCCGTCCCCCTCCAGGCGATATGCTGGTCAGGCCGCGATATCACCAAGGGTTCGGGATAAAGCGTGCCGGACTCCTCGGTATCCAGATCGATCAGGGTCAGCGGCAAGCCTCTTGAACTTGCGGCATCCAGTAAGCGCTGTACATCGATGGTGGGATCACGCCTCAGTAACGTATAACCCTGCCCCATCGCGTCGTAGAGGGACCTGCCGTCCTTGAGCCATAAATGGGGGGTTCGGCAACCCGGCACGGTTGACGTCGTGAAGTCGCTCATCGTGTAGCCGGGAGGCTGTTCGCCGTCGTAGGCGATGAGTGGAGAGCGATCGTAAAAGTATCCGAAATTCAAGCCTGCGCAGCAGTACTGCTGGACGTTCAGCTCGTACAAGGCCTTACCGACTTCACCCCGCAAGGCATCGCCCTTCTCGCCCGCCTCTTCGAGGCCTTCAGGAATACGTTGGCGCTCCTTCTCCAGGCTGAAGGAGTGCATCATCGCGAATTTTGAAACCTGTTCGGTGATGGGGCGGCGTTCCTCTTCATAAGCCTGCAAGGCTGCTTCGTCCATCCAGCCTTGCAGATGCCCTGCCAGGAGCCAGGAAAGATTCATGGCATCGGCAATGCCCGCATTCATGCCGTATCCCGCCATCGGCACCCACAAATGGGAGGCATCGCCGCAGATGAAAACACGTCGATCGCGGAAGCGGTCCGCCACCAGGCGCCGACCAGTCCAATCTTCCTTGCTGAGGATTTCATACCCGAAGTCAGCGCCGACGCCAAGAATGTCGCGCAGAGACCGGTCTCGATCGACGCTGTCGAATGTTTCCTGCGGCTTCAGGTAGTTGTGCACCAGCCATGTCTGCTTTCCATCGATTGCATAGACATTGCCACTGCGCCGGGGATTCAGTGAGAACGTCGCCCAGGCCGGTTTGCATGGCGTCAGGCTCAACAAGGAAGGGGCGCGTACGTAAGTGGACTGTACGCGGGCAACGACTTCCATGCCTTCCAGCTTGGCTCCGATCTTTTTGCGGACCCCTGACCGACCACCATCGCACCCGATCAGATATTGACAGTCGATGCGGATTTCATTGCCTGTATCCAGGCAGACTCCTTTTGCTTGGACCCCTTCTGTGTCCTGGCCGAAGTCATCGATCCTCAGACGGTTGATGATCCGCAGCCCCGGGGTTTGCGCCGCATGGTCGAAAATGATGGGCTCAAGAAACAGTTGATTGATGCGATGGGGAGGCTCCGGAGTTGGCCACCAGGTATCCGGCCCCCCCGTTGCGGTGTAGCGATCCTGCCGTGCCGGAATGGGTATGCGCGAAAGCTCAAGGCCCGTGAAGCTCGTGCGATACGCGACATCGTTGGGGTAATCGGCGGGCAAGCCGGCATTTCGCACCTTTTGTGCCAGTCCCAATCGACGGAACGTTTCCATGGACCTGGCGGAAACGTGATTGCTTTTGACGCTTGGCGGCTCGCCCCGATGCCGGATCTCCGCAACTAGGACATCGACCCCGCGCTGAGCCAGGTCGATAGCCAGGGTCAGACCGACAGGACCCGCCCCCACGATCAGGACTTGGGCTTCCAGAGTTTCGTTCATACTTCGCCTTTGGTGTGTGGACTATTGCCAGACAATTTAATGTCCAGGAGACGCAGTGAAAAATGAAACTACTTCTTTGATTTATAAAAAAACCTTATCTTTGCGGAGCCTGCCCTCGATCCGGCAACTTCGGGCTTTTGTGGCCGTCTATCACACCGGCCAGCTTTCCGTCGCGGCGGAAGTTCTGGCCTTGACCCAGCCAGCGGTCACGATCCTCCTGAGAGAACTCGAAGAAAAACTCGGCCTGCGGTTGTTCGACCGCAGCACCCGCTCATTGCGCCGCACCGACGCGGCGGTGCAGGCCATCGTGTATGCCGAGCGGGCGCTGGCCGAGCTCGATGCGCTGAACACCATCATGAGCGATCTGGCGGAATGCCGGATCGGTCGGATTCGCATTGCGGCAACCCCCACCTTGGCGCAAACCCTGCTCCCAAAGGCGATCCGCAGCTTTCTTCAGGTCTCGCCCGGCGTGCGCGTGAATATCGTTGATTGTGCGCCGCGTGAGTTCGCCGAGCTCGTGTTGACCGAAAAGGTGGATTTCGGGGTCGGGACGCTCGAGGCTCGCATCCCCGGCCTTCAGGAAAACACATTCCTCGACGATCACCTGTGCGCGGTATCGACCCCTGCCCTCGCACCGCAGGGCAAGACCCTTACATGGAAAAAGCTGGCCACCCACCCTCTCATCGTCATGCAGCCCGGATACGGCGTTCGCCGGAGCATCGAGAAAGCGGCTCAGGTGGCAGGCGTTTCATTGACTCCGGCCTACGAAGTCTCCCTGCTTGGCACGGCCCTGGCCATGGCCGCGAATGGTCTGGGGGTTGCGATCCTGCCCAGTTCGATACTTGCCCACGCACACTACACAGAACTCGCCGTCCAGCGCATCACCCGACCGCTGGTAGCCCGCGGTACCGCCGTCGTTTCAAAAGAGGGGCGATCGCTCTCCCCTGCGGCGCGCGCTTTTTCAGACATGCTGCAGCGGGAGTTCGGCTCTCGAGCCTGAGTGTGTGGCTTTCAAACGTGCTGCGGAGCCATGATCCGGCGGCAGGCAATCGCGATGCGGCTCGCCAGGTCCTTCGCATGAGCGTTCGCCCCGGACCTCAAAAGCAGGGCAAGTTCGAGATCCGGAATGGCCGGGAAGCCTTCCGCCGGCGCCAGTTCCCGATGGTCTGCCTCCATCAGTCGGCGCGGCAGCACGGTGATGCCCACGCCTTCGGCAACGGCGCTGCGCACCGTGGCAAGGCTTGGGCTGATGAGTGCGAAGCGCCACCCTTTCCCAAGAGTATCGAGTGCATGGATCATTTCATTGCGATACAGGCCTTCGTGAGGAAAGGCCACCAGAGGCAGCGGATCCTGCCCAGCGGCAGGCCGGCGTCTGCTGTCCATCCACGCCAATGGCTCCGGCCAGCTGACCTGGGCAGGCGCGCGCCCTGGCCGTTGCTTGACCAACGCGATATCGAGTTCGCCCCGCTCGAACATTTCCCAGATCGTGTTGCTCAGACCACTGCTGATCTCCAGGCGCACCCCCGCGTAGTCCGTGGCGAATTGCGACAGTGTCGCCATCAGGGGCCTTCCGGCAAAATCCTCCGGTACGCCCAGACGCACTTCCCCGCGCAGGAAGCCCTGCGTGGTCTGCTCCATGGCCTCGTCCATCAATTGGACGATCTTGCGCGCATAGCCAAGCAGGCGCTCGCCTTCGGATGTCGCGACCACATAACGTCCGCCGCGCACGACAAGCTCGCACCCTACGTGCTCCTCGAGCCGGCGGAGATGCTGGCTCACCGTGGACTGGGTCAGGTGGACGCTGTCGCCGGCGCGCGTGAAGCTGCCTGTGTCGACGACGGCGATGAAACTGCGGAGCAGCAAAGGATCCATCATGACAGGAACATCCTTCTTCATGGTCGATGCAGATGACGTCGACCCATTCTAAAACCCACTGATGCTTAGTGGAACATTTAATTTTTCAATGACGGCGGAACACCCTAGAATGCAGGCCTGATTCCGATTACTTGTCCTCCCTGCCCAAACCCCCGCCATGAGCCGCCCGAATCATCTGTCCCATCTCACCGAGGCCGTGCGGCTTGCCATGGAGAACCGCCGGCGGGGTGCTCGCCCATTCGGAGCAGTCCTCGCCCAAGGCGATCGCATCGTCACGACCGGCGTCAACGACATGCTGGACAGCAAAGACCCAAGCTCACACGCAGAAATGAATGCGCTGCGCGCCGCCGGATCGGCGCTGGGCCGCACGGATCTGTCCGGCTGCATCGTCTATGCCAGCGGCCACCCCTGTCCCATGTGCCTTGCCGCCCTGGTGCTCGCCAATGTCGATGCCGTCTACTACGCATTCGGCAACGACGAAGCGGAGCCCTATGGCTACTCCACCGCCGGCGTCTACCGACGCCTCGGCATCACGCTGGCTCCACCGCCGCTTCCCCTTGAACGCCTGGATGTCGGGATGAGCCCCGCGCAGTTATACGGCACATCCCATGACTGAGCCCGGTACTGCATCTCTTCCGACGCCACATGCCGGAACGGCACGAACCTGGCTCTGGCTGGGCGCCATCATATTGCTGGGCTTGAATCTGCGGCCGTTCCTGGCCGCGACGGGCACGATCGCAGCCAATATCCGAATGGATACCGGCCTCGGCTTCCAAGGCATGGCCTGGTTGACCCTGGTGCCCATGGCATTGATGGGGGCCGGCGCGTTCGTCGCACCGGCCCTTCAAGTCCGCATCGGCGCACGCAATGCGCTGCTGGGGGCTCTGGCCATGCTGGCGCTGGGTTGCGCGCTGAGATTGACACCATCGGCGGGATACCTACTCATTCTGACGGCCGCACTTTGCGGCGCCGGCGTCGCCGTAGTTCAGGCCGTACTTCCTGGTTTGATCAAGCGGCAATTTCCGGAAACGGTCGCGCCCGTCATGGGCCTGTATTCAGCAGCCTTGCTGGCCGGAGGCGCGCTGGGAGGCCAACTGACCCCCATGGTGCAATCGGCGACGGAAAGCTGGCGCATGGCCCTGGCTGCCTGGGCCTTGCCGGCACTGTTCGCGTGCCTTGCCGCTGCTGCCATCCTCCCCCGCGAACTCAAGCACCGAGTGAACTCCACGGGCATTCCTGCTGTTACCCTGCTCGGGCGACCAAGAACCTGGTTGCTGATCATCTGTTTTGGCCTGGGAAACGGAGGCTATGCATCGTTGATCGCCTGGCTGGCCCCCTATTATCAATCCCGTGGCTGGACGGCATTCGACAGCGGCAGCCTGATTGCATGGATGTCGGTGGCGCAGGCGTTGGCCGCACTGATCATCCCCGCACTGGCCGCAAGGGGTCGGGACAGACGTCCCTGGATCTGGCTGACACTCGCGCTGCAGGCAACGGGATTTGCCGCTTTCGCCTTTGCGCCGGACCTGGCCCCGCGTGCCTGGGTCGTGGCCATGGGCGCGGGACTGGGCGGCTATTTCGCGCTGACCCTGATCGTGGCCCTGGACCATTTCCCCGATCCGCGTAAAGCGGGGGCTTTGAGTGCAATGATGCAAGGCGGCGGGTTTATTCTGGCCTCGACAGGCCCCTGGGTCGCCGCCGGCCTGCGAGATCTGAGCGGCACGTTCACCACGGCCTGGATCCTGCATGTGTGCGAAATCGTGCTGGTTGCGATGCTGGTGCAGCGCTTGTGCCCCACCCGCTACGGCGTCGCCGTGGGAGATACCTCCTGATGGCGGATCGAGGGGATAATTGGCGTGACAATGGGTCGGTTTTGAGCCAAACTTGAGCGCAGGTATGCATTGTTCGATGGCAGTTCCCCGGGCTTAAACAATGAAGGCCGGTTCGAGTCTGCCGTTCGCCAAGGAGCCCCCCTTGCCACGACTCACCGCCCACGACTTCCCCGCCCCTGTCCTCCAGCTTTTCGATGCCTACGTGCATGGATCGATCGACCGGCGGCAGTTTCTGAGACGCGCCGCCAAATTTGCCGCGGGCGGTCTGACGGCGGCCGGCATGCTCGAAGCGCTCCAGCCGAATTTTGCGCTGGCGGCCGAGGTATCCGAAGCCGACCCCCGTATTGCCACCGCCTATGTCGACTACGCCTCCCCGAAGGGATCCGGCGCCATGCGGGGCTATCTGGCCCGGCCGTCGTCGCTTGCGGCAAAACTCCCTGGCGTACTGGTCATCCACGAGAACCGCGGACTCAATCCTTACATCATGGATGTTGCCCGGCGGCTGGCGGTCGATGGTTTCATCGCCTTCGCGCCGGATGCCCTCAGTCCGTTGGGCGGCTACCCGGGCGACGAGGACAAGGCACGTGCGCTGTTTGCGCAGCTCGATCAGTCCAAGACGCTTCAAGACTTCATCGCGGGGTATGATCTGCTCGGCACCCGCCCGGACTGCTCCGGCAAGGTCGGTGCTGTCGGATTCTGCTGGGGAGGCGGCATGGTCAACCTGTTGGCCATCAATCTGCCGACCTTGGCGGCGGCGGTCCCCTTCTATGGCCCCATCCCCCCTGCCTCAGAGGTCGCCCGCATCAAGGCGCCGATGTTGCTGCACTATGCGGCCCTTGACAAGGGCATCACGTCGGGCTGGCCCAGTTTCGAGAAGGCGCTCGAAGCCGCGCACGTCGACTACCAGGCCTATGTCTATCCTGATACCCAGCACGGCTTTCACAATGACACCACCCCACGTTACGATGAAGCTGCTGCCAAGCTGGCGTGGGGACGCACCATAGATTTCCTGAACCAGCACCTGAAGGGCTGAAGCGCCATCGGCTGCAGCCCTTCAGTCGCGGCGATGTCAGCACTCGTGCAATTTCACGTACTCGAAATCGCCGGGCTGGTTGTTGATGCCGACCCGCGGGGGAGCAATCCAGCTTGCGTACTTGCCGGGCTCATAAATGGGCTTCATCAGGGAGTTGATGTAGGCATGGTCGGCTTCGGTGCACAGCCACTCGTCCTTGCGGGCCTCGAACTCCTCCGCTGAAATCAGCTCGCCGTCGGGAGTGATGCTATGGCCGGCGAACTCGCCGATCTTGCGGTTGAAGCCTTTGTGCGGCTGCTTCATCACGAAATCGATGCCCGAGGAGGCGATGATCTTGTTCCAGCGATCGATACCGCCCTGACAGTCCTTGATGTAGTCGTCCAGCAAACGGCTGTTGATGGCCGACAGCGCGGGGACGTTCTCCGTCACCAGTTCGCCGTCCTTGACCCGCATGACAGGGTAAAGGGTGTCGGCAAGCACATGGTCGTCGCTGATCTTGGTCTCTTCGTACCGCCCTTTCAAGCCCGCGCTGTAAAGCTCCGCACCGTTGCTTGAAATTTCCGAACCGAACAGGTCGCGTGTGACGGACATATGGAAATTCGCCTTGCGCTGCAGGGTGGGCAGGTCGATGACCCCCAGGCTGCGGATCGCCTGGACATCGTAAGGATCGGTGATCCCCGCGGCATTCATCGCCTTGACGGTCGCCTCGATCGTGCGTCCGACCCCGGTCTCGCCCACGAACAGATGATGGGCTTCTTCGGTCAGCATGAAGCGACAGCTGCGCGAGAGAGGGTCGAAACCGGATTGAGCCAAGGCGGCAAGCTGCATCTTGCCGTCGCGGTCCGTGAAATACGTGAACATGAAGAAAGACAGCCAGTCTGGCGTGCGCTCGTTGAACGCGCCCAGGATGCGAGGGTTGTTCTTGTCCGCCGAACGCCGTTCCAGGAGCCCTTTGGCCTCTTCACGGCCATCGCGCCCGAAATATTTGACCAGCAGGTAGACCATGGCCCAAAGATGCCGCCCCTCTTCCACATTGACCTGGAACAGGTTGCGAAGATCGTAAAGCGACGGCGCGGTGGCGCCAAGATGCCGCTGCTGTTCGACCGAAGCAGGCTCGGTATCGCCTTGAACCACGATCAGGCGCCGGAGAATGGACCTGTACTGAGCGGGTACCTCCTGCCACGCCGGTTCGCCCTTGTGCCGGCCAAAGGGGATGGTGCGCCCTTCTTCCTGGGGGGCCAGAAGAATGCCCCAGCGATACTCAGGCATCTTGACATGGTCGAATACGGCCCACCCTTTGGGGTCCACGCCAACCGCCGTGCGCAGATAGACATCCGCATCCTGGAAGCCCTCGGGACCCGCCTCTTTCCACCACTCCAGATAGTCGGGCTGCCAGCTTTCCAGGGCGCGCTGCAACTGTTTGTCACTGCTCAGATTGACATTGTTGGGAATCTTATCGTCGTAATTGACTTCGACGAACTCTTTGCTGCGGATTGCTTCGCTTTGGCTCATGATGTGGCTCCTCCTGGGGGACGGCGTGATCGCATACATTCATCATATGTGCATAATAGTGCACTTACGCAAAAAAGCGTGATGAACTTAAATGCATGATATAAGCCGAGCCAGGAGAAAATCTTGATTTAAATCAAGAATTCGAAGGGCGTCGCAGATGGCAAATGATCCAGATCCGACGCCCCCCATTTGCCATGCCTCTTAGTTGAGCTTCACCCCCGCACGTTGGATGATTTCGCCGAGCGATACGGTTTCGCTCTTGATGTAGCCGTCAAACTCCGCGGGTTTCATCACATAAGGCTCTGCCCCCAGGGTCAAGAACCGTTGCTTGACTTCGTCAGTGGCCAGGGCCTTGGATGCGGACTCATACAGCTTGGCTACGACGTCGTCCGGTGTTTTGGCCGGTGCGATCAGACCAATCCAGAAATTGAAGTCCGAATTGGGCACCCCCGCCTCGACCGTGGTGGGGACGTCCGGCAACAGGGCCGAACGGCCGGCGCTGCCGACAGCCAATGCCCGCAAGCTTCCGCTCTTGACGTGACTGAGGGTCGCCATGATCGGGGCAAACATGTAATCGACCTCGTTGGCAACGGTCTGGGTCACGGCCGGCGGTGTGCCGCTGAATGGCACGTGAATGACATCGATGCCGGCCTGAGTGCGGAATTTTTCTGCGTTGACATGGGTTGCGCTTCCCGCGCCGGCGGACGCGTAATTGAGCATGCCGGGCTTCTTGCGAGCGGCCTCCACCAGCGAGGAAACCGTGGTGTACGATGACTTTCCGGAAGTGATCAGCACGTTCGGAAGAGTTGCCAGCGTGGTGACCCCGCGGAAATCCTTGAGCGTGTCATAAGGCAATTTAGAGTACAGGGCCGGATTGGCCGCATGCGCGTTGGAGTTGACCAGCAAGGTATAGCCATCCGGGGCCGCCTTGGCGACGGCGGCGGACCCTATGGTCCCCCCCGCTCCGGGGCGATTTTCGACGACCACCGCCTGCCCGAGATCCTTGGCCATATGATCGCCGATCGCACGTGCGATGACATCCGTGGCGCTACCCGGCGTAAAAGGCACCACGATGGTGATCTGCTTGGTGGGATAAGCGGCGTGGGCAGTCAGGCTGATGCCTGAAAGCAGCAGCGGGGGTAACACAGACTTCAAAATGCGGGTCACGGCCTTCATGTTCTCTCCTTTGTGAACGGTTTATGCCCTGTACTTCGTCTCCAAATGCGTTCTTGTCTGTTTCTGTTCTTGAGTGTCTCGGCGCTGGGCCTCAGGCCGGCGGATAAGGCATTGCCAGCAGCACGGTGGCGGGCCGGTTGCTTCGGTTATGCAAGGCACGTTTCTCGCCGGGGGCAAGCCGGCATGAATCGTGACGCTTGAGGACGAATTCCCCTTCCTCGGTTTCGATGCTTACCTCGCCCTCGAGCACAACATAATGTTTTTCAACGGGCGAGGCATCCAGCGTCGTACCGCCTCCGGGCAGAATATGGGAGACCCCCAACCACAAGGAGTCAGATGGTCCCGCCTCATGCCCCTGCAGCCTCATGCAGTGCATGCCGTGGTGGTTCGGAGGAAAGTAGGCGGGCGCGGTTTCAAAGCGGGTGATGTTCATGGCCGCACCACGATCCTGTCCTGTGCGCCGCCCAACACGCTGCGATAGGCCTGCATGGCGTTCTCAAGACTATAGATATTGTTTTCCATGACAGGGAAAGGCTGCAGGCTGCCGTCCTCGAACCAGGGCGAAATCGCATGCAGCACCCGGGCGCCGGCAACGCTGTCCATGCCCAATGTATCGACGCCCACGAACGTGTGCTGGCCACGGTAGAACGTAAAGATATCGAAAGGCACCGGCCGTTCGAGCGTGGAAATAAGGATTTGCGTGGCGGCAAAGGCCATCGACAGATTCGCTTGCTCGAAATAGGGGCTGCCCACGGTGTTGAACACGATGTCCGCCCCGTGCCCGTTGGTCAGATCGCGCAACTGTTCGGAGATGGGGCCATCGGACGCATCGATCATGGTCACGGGCCCGCTTGCGAATCCACGATAACTGCGACTCTCTCGGCGCGCCACCGCAAATACCCGCGCCCCCGCCCGTGTGGCCATCTGCACGGCCGCCTGGCCGACTTTGCCATTGGCGCCCAGGACCAGGACGACATGGTCCTCGCCGCGCAGCCCCGCCCTGCGGAAACCCTCATAGGCGGTGACGAACGGCACGCCCACGGCGCTGGCTTCAAGCATGGAGAGTGTGCCGGGCTTTTCCCGCACGCTTTCGATGTCCACGACCAGGTACTGGGCGTGGGAACCGTCACGGCGGATTCCCAGTTCGCCTCCGCTGCCCCAGACCTCTTTTCCCAGAAGGTCGGACGGGCCTTCCACGACAACACCGGCGTAGTCCCGCCCCGGCGTTCGCGGCCAGACAGCGTGAGGCATGGCACCGAGGGTCGCCTTGACATCGCTGGGGTTCACACCGGCGCTGTGGATCTTAACGACGCATTGCCCGGGACCGGCGCTGGGGATCCCTTGATCGGAGAGTGACAGCACCAAGGCATCGATATTGGCAGCCTTCTCAGAGACACGTAATGCAGTCATTGTTGGTGATTTCCTTATGATGTTGCCGGCAAGGCCGCCGGAATGGCGCCTTGCCGTGGATAGGGCAGACTGATCGGGGGGTCAGGCGGCGAGCCCGAAAATTCGACGCGCCTCGTCGGGCGTCGCGACCTCGCCGCCCAGGGATTCGACGATCAGCCGGGCTCGCTCGACCAGTTGCGCATTGCTCTCTGCAAGCACGCCCTTGGATAGATAAAGGTTGTCCTCGAAACCAACCCGCACATGGCCCCCGCACAGATACGCCTGCGCGACCATGGGGAACTCGTGGCGGCCGATTCCGAAGGCCGACCAGGTGGCGCCCGCCGGAAGCATGTTCCGGGCGTACATCACGGTCTCGGGTGTGGCGCCGAACCCATAATTGACGCCCAGCACGAAGCTGAACAGGCCCGGGCCGTCGAGCACACCGTCGCGGATCAGGTCACAGGCCAGGCGCAGATCGCCGGAATCGAAAATCTCGAGCTCGGGTTTCACCCCCGCCTCGCGAATGATGCGAGCCATGCGCACCACATTGCGCGGCGTGTTGATGACCACCTCGCCTCCCGAGTTCATCGTATTGAGATCCAGCGTGCAGACATCGGGGCGCAACAATGCAATGTGCTCGACGCGCTTCTCGGGATGCATCAGCGTGGTGCCAGGGCCGGCGATCCGGGGGTCTTCTTCGCTGGGGACGAATCGGCCGCCCGGCCCTGTCGTGAGATTGACGACCATGGACGGATTACCATCGCGAATGCGTTCCATGACTTCGCGATAATGTTCCAGCTTCATGGAGGGGCGCCCTGTTTCGGGGTCGCGCACATGAATGTGGGCGACGGCCGCTCCCGCCTTTCCGGCATCCAGGGCAGCCTGGGCAATCTGCGCAGGAGTGATAGGCAGCCCGGGATGCTGGTCGGGCCGCGTGATATTTCCGGTCACGGCGCAGGTAATGACGACTTTGCTCTGCATGAGAACTCCGAAGGCAGGATCAGGCTGCGCCGAGATGGCGTCCGCCATCCACCTGGATGGTGGTTCCGGTGGCGAATTTCAGCGTGGTTGCGCAGGCCTCGATGGCCGCGGCCATATCCTCGGGCGTGCCGATACGCCGCAACGGTGTGGTCGCCGCCTGTTTTTCGTTCCAGGCCTGATCGCGCCCCGGCACGAACGTGGTGTCGACCACCCCCGGCGACACATTGATGACGCGAATCTGGGGCGCCAATGCACGTCCCAGGGAAACGGCCATGACGTCCAGGCCGGCCTTGGCCGCGCAGTAGGCCACATTGCTTCCGATCCCCGTCGTCGCGGCGATGGAAGAAACGTTGACGACGAGGCCATCTTTCGATTCGCGCAGCAGCGGCGCGAAAGCCCTGATGGTGGCGAAAGGCCCGCGCCAGTTGCTGACGAAGATCTCGTCGATCAGTGCGTCATCAAGGCTTTCGAGGTCCTTGTGAGGCACGGGCTTGGTCATGCCCGCGGTGTTGACCAGGATATCCGCCCTGCCCCATCTTTCAGCCACCTCTGCAGCGGCCCTTTTCAACGATACGCTGTCGGCGATGTCGGCCACCACGACGCCATGCCCTTCCCCGGGCAATTGATCGGCCAACGCACGGGCGTCGGCGGGCTTGGAGCGCACAAGCAGAACAACTGTTGCGCCGGCTCTGGCCAAGCGGTGCGCCGCCGCACGGCCGATCCCGCCGTTGCCTCCGACGATGACGGCAAGCTGCGAGGCAAGGGGTAGTGATGCAATCTGAGTCATGCTGTCTTCCTTAACAAAACGGCAGGTTCGCCGCCCGCAAGCCTGGGCTTGGGGAAACGCTTTCAGGCGGCTATTTGATGGGGGGCTCGGGAAAATGGCGCTCACCCTGATTCAGGGTGAATTCGAACTCCAGCGTCTGGGCCGGGCCGACACCGGACTCGGATGGCTTGAGCTGTGCCACGAGCGGCCTGCTTACGCCGAACACCACGTCGGTCTCCAGCTTGTCCTGTTCATCCACGAACAGCTGGGTGATCAATGTCTTGTGATCGGGCGCCGAAACCATGAAGTGAATGTGTGCTGGCCGGTAAGGATGACGGTTCTGCGCGGCGAGCAAGGTGCCCACGGGTCCGTGGGTGGGCACAGGGTACCCAGCAGGCTTGACGGTAAGGAAATGGAAACGGCCATCGGAATCGGTGTGGAACATGCCCCGCAGGTTCATTTCATCCTGCTCAGGATCCTGGTTTTCATACAGGCCGACAGGCGAAGCCTGCCACACGTCGACAGCCGCAGCGGCCAAGGGCTGGCCATCTGAGCCATATACACGGCCCTTGACGAGGATGATCTCGCCTGGGGTGTCGCTGCGTGCGATGGAGTCGCCATGCCGGCACTCCGGCGCGTTCAGGCGCCAGAATGGCCCCAGCAGGGCAGCGGCCGTCTGCCCAAGGTTCTGAGGGTTGTTCATGAGCGACACGAGCGTCGACATGCCCAGCACATCGGCCGCAAGGACGGACTCGTTGTGGGAATCGGTATTGGCCTGGCCAATGGCGCTTATGAACCGAAGGCCGTAGTCGAACTCCTCCTCCGTGAGGCGGACCTCGCGAAGGAAGGCGTGAGCGTGGCGCACAAAAGCTTCTGTGATCTGCTTGACACGGGCATCCGACGTGGCCTGAAACGCTGCGAGCACCACATCGGTGAGGTCGTGCTCGTTTTCGATGAGCCTGGGTTTTTCCATGGCCTTGTTCCTCATTTTGGCGAGATTTGTGCAAACGTTTGCATTGATTATGAAGCTTGAAAACTGAATGGTCAATCAAGATTTGCTTGATTCTGGCCATTCAAAGTTATTTTCCCTGGAATTGTCCTTTTATTCGGCCACTGAACAATGCATACGATTGCATTGCCGATTGATTGAGAACAAAGCCCCGAGTCGATGGATATGCAAAGAGAAGCGTCAGCGCGGGCGCCGGCCCCGGGCCGAACGCGGCAAAGCAGTCGAACTGCGCACGATCAATTCGGGTTTCAGCCGTATATCGACCACTGAATCCACCCCTGAATTGATGGCCTGCAAGATCAGCCGTGCCGACTCGAAACCCATTTCGTGATGACGGATACGTATGGTGGTCATGGGAGGATCGACAAGATCCATGAGCGGCATGTCGTTGTGCCCGATGATGGACAGATCTTTGGGGCAACGCCATCCTTTGGCTTTCAAGGCGTCGTAACAGCCGAGGGCCACGAGGTCGTTCCCGGCGACGACCGCGGTGGTCGCCGGCGCCGTCTGCAACAACTCCAGCAAAGCCGCCCTGCCCGCTTCACGGGAGTACCCCGGCGTTTCGACCACGCTGCAACGTGCTGGATCGAGGTTAAGCGCGTCAATGGCATCCATGAACCCCAGGCGCCGCTGATGGCCCGTGGACAGGCTGTCCGGCCCCGCAAGGTGAGCGATGTCGCGGTGACCCAGGCCCGCCAAGTGAGCAACAGCAAGCCGCATGCCATAGTGTTCGTCGTTGACGATACTGGACACCAGCCCGCTTTCCTCACTGCGGTTCACGGTAACGACCGGCACGCCCCTGTTCAGGCACTCGCGGATCAGCGGATCCTGGCGCCGGGCGGTGGCAAACACCAACCCGTCCACTTGCTGCCCGAGCAGGCGATTGATGACGAACCTCTGCTGATCGGCATCCGATCCGACATTGGCGACAATGGCCAGGTAGCCCTCTTTGCGAAGGCACTCTTCGATACCCATGAGAATGGGCGGAAACACCGCGTTGGTAATGTCCGGCAGCACAACGCCGACGACATGCGAGCGGCGCGTGCGCAGCGTGGAAGCCGCACGGTTCGGCCGGTACCCCAGGCGGGAAGCCTCGGCAAGTATCCGCTTGGCGACATCATCGCTGACCATCCCGCGGGTGCTGGGATTCATCACCCGGGACACTGTCGAAGAATGTACGCCGGCGGCCTTGGCTACGTCGCTCAGGGTGGGTATGCGGGTAGTCATGCTGCCGTGTTCCTCTCTAGTATCTGCGCGCGATGCGGCCGATTTTATCAGGCGCCACTCCACCGTCAGCCGATCCGCTCTCGGCGATGCCCGCCCAGCAGATCGAGAAGCACGGCCGCGAGCAACACGACCCCGACGACCAAAGGCTGCCAGGTCGAGTGCACATTGAGCAGATTCATGCCATTGATGACCAGAGCGAGGATGAGCGCACCGATGATCGTCCGGAATACGCTTCCCACGCCTCCGAACAGCGAGGTGCCTCCGATCAGCACCGCCGCGATGGCCGGCAGGAGCAAAGGTTCGCCGATGCCCGAATCAGCGGCATTGACCCGGGCCAGGTACACGACGGACGCGATCCCCGCGCTCAGGCCGCTGAGCACGTACACCGACAACTGGCGGCGACGTACGGGAATTCCAGACAGCCTTGCCGCAACCGGATTCGCACCGATCGCGTAGAGCTCGCGCCCGTAGTTGACCCCTTGCGTCAGCACCGTGCAGATCGCCAGCACGGCCACCATCAGATAAACGGGGATGGGGATCCCCAGGAAGAATCCAGTTCCCAGTGCCCTGAACTCGGGAGGGAAACCGAAAATCTCGTTGCCGCCCATGTAATGGAACGCCAGCCCCTGGAGAATCCATAAAGTGCCATACGTCGCAAGAAACGGCGGCATCCGCAAAGCCGTCACGGCCAGACCGTTGAGCAGCCCCACGCAGGTTCCGCACAGCAAGGCGACCCCGGCTCCAAGCAAAGGGGGCCCTCCCGCCTTCATCACCCCTGCGGCGAGACAGGCGGAAAGCGTGAGGTTGACGGCGATGGACAAGTCGAACCCGCCCGAAATGATCACCAGAGTCAATCCCGCTGCCAGCAGGAAGATCAGACTGGCTTGCCTCAGGACATTGAGCAGGTTGCTGCTGGTCGAGAAGCTGTCGCTCAGCACGGCCAGGACCAATGCAATGAGCACGACGAGCCCCATCCGATAGATCAAGGCAGCGGCCTCGCCGGACAGCCGTCTTTGCAACGGCTGCCGGACTTTATCCCAAGTGGTCAGGCTCGCACCGTTCATGTCGAAGACTCCTTGCGTGCTTTGTTCCAGCTGTCGATCAGGATGACGGCAAGCACCAGCAAGCCGATCGAGACCATCTGCAGCGATGACTCCACCCCGAGCAGGTTGAGCGCGTTGCGCAGGATACTGATGGTCAGTACCCCCATGACCGTACCGAGCAGCCAACCATCCCCTTTTTCGAATGACGTCCCCCCAAGGACTACGGCCGCGATGGCATCGAACTCCATCCCGATGGCGCCCGTCGGATGTGCCGAGTTCATCCGTCCCGTGAGAAGCAAGGCCGCAAACCCCACGACCAGGCCAGCAAACACATAGATGCCCACATGGTAGAAACGCGACCGGATCCCGGCGAGCGTCAACGCATCGCGATTGCCGCCGATGGCGAAAACATAGGTTCCGAAACGCGTGTGATACAGCAGGACATGGGTGGCAAGCCAGACAAGCAGGGCAAGAACCACCGGCACGGGAATGCCAAGAAGGCTCGCCCCGTAAAGCCGCGCCAGTTCCGGGCCAAAACCCGCGACGGCGTTGCCATCGGTCAGGACTAGCGCCGCGCCCTGCGCGACGCCGAACGTGCCGAGCGTTACGACAAAAGGCGGCAAACCGAGATTGGCGACGAGTACGCCATTGGCCAATCCGAAAATCAGGCCGGTCAATAGTGAAAGACACAGTGCCAGGGGGATGCTCAAGCCCGACAACAGCGCCTGCGCCAGAATGACGCTACACAGGCTGAGCAGCGCCCCGGCCGACAGATCAAGGCCTTCGCTCATGATGACCAAGGTCATGGGCATGGCAAGCATCATCAGGATGGACGCCTGCAGGCCGATGTTGACGAGGTTCCCGCCCGACAGAAAGCCCTTGACCAGCAAAGCCGCGCCGACAATCATCGCCACGCAGATCGCCACGACCGAAGGCAAGGGCCGGCTTCGGCGATAGACCGTCAATGTAGTGGTGTTCATTGAAATGCAACCTTTTCAAATGGCCAGACGCAGGATGTTCTGCTCGGACAGTTCATCGTGTGCGAGCTCGCCGGAGATCCGCCCGCCTCGCATGACATAGGCGCGGTCGCAGGCATGGACGATTTCCTGCAGCTCGGAGCTGATCAGAAGGATGCCTGCCCCCTGCTCTGCCAAGCCTTCGATCAAGCTGAAGACCTCCATCTTTGCGCCCACATCGATGCCGCGCGTGGGCTCGTCGAATATGAAGAGCCGACACCCGGCATTCAGCCATTTTCCGATCACGATCTTTTGCTGGTTGCCGCCGCTCAGTACGCGCGCCGGCCGCAGAGGATCGGGAGGAGAGATACGCAGCTTTTCCACTAAGGCGCCGACCCGGCGCATCGCCTCGCGGGCGTTGTACCAGCCCTTGGGGAACAGTTTCCACAAGCTGGATATCAGCAGGTTGTCCTGGACGCTGCGCCCAAGCGCCAGGCCTTCGGCCTTCCGATTCTCGGGAATCAGGCCCACACCCAACGCGACCACGGAATCGGGTTCGCCCTTCACCTCATGACCGAATATCGTCACTTTTCCAGAAGCGATGGGATCGGCGCCGAAAACGGCACGCGCGACCTCGGTACGACCCGCGCCGACCAAACCCGACAGGCCGACGATCTCTCCGGCGCGCACATGCAGATCCACGCCCGATACGCCGGTCGAGGTGTGCAAGCCGCTCACCTCGAGCGCGACATCGCCCGGGGTGAAACGCCCTTTGCGCTGGAACAGGGCGTTCACCTGCCGGCCGATCATGCTGCGGATCATCTGTTCGGGTGTCGCCTGCGCGGCCTCCATGGATGTCACGCATCGTCCATCCCGCAGCACCGTGATACGGTCGCCCAGCTCGAAGACCTCTTTCATGCGATGCGAGATGTAGACGATCGCCACCCCTTTTTCGCGCAACTGGCGTATCACGGTGAACAGGGCTTCGGACTCCCGATCGGAGATGGCGGCGGTGGGCTCATCCATGACCAGGATTCGGGCATTCTGTGACAGCGCCTTGGCGATTTCGACCATCTGTTGCTGCGCAACGCCCAGATCGCCGGCCAAGGCATGCGTATCGTAGGACAAGCCCAGCGACTGGAGCACCGCTCGGGCGTCCGCATGCATGCGCGCATGATCGATCAAGCCCGGCAGACGGCCTCGCGGCTCACGGCCCAGGTAGATGTTCTGCGCAATATTGAGAAATGGCACCAAGGAAAATTCCTGGAAGATGACGGCGATTCCCAGCGCCTTGGCGTCCGCGGGGGAATCGATCCGAATGACCTTGCCCTGATGCCGGAACTCGCCCGCATCAGCCCTGTATGCGCCATAAAGGACTTTGATGAGGGACGACTTGCCGGCGCCATTCTCACCGAGCAGCATATGGATTTCGCCGCGATGAATCGACAGGCTGACGTCATCCAGCGCCACCACTCCGGGAAAGCGCTTGGTGATGCCGCGCAACTCGAGCAATGGGCCGGGGTCGCCGCCGCCCTTCGGATTTTCATTGGTAGCCATTGTCGACTCAGACCGTCGGTTTGACCGCAATCATGTCCAGCTCCACGCGGGCGCCCGGAGTGCTCAGGCAGTTGATGCAGATGGTTGTGCTGCCAGGCTTCCAGTCGCCGAAATACTCTTTCATGACCGCCACCATGCCGTCCTGATCCCGCATGTCGGTCAGATACTTGGTCACCTTGACGACATTCCTCCAGGTCAAGCCTTCCATATCGAGGATGGACTTGATGGTTTCCATGGCTCTGCGCGTCTGGGTCTCGATATCGGGTGCGTGAACGTGCTCTTCAGGCACATGAGGATGGCGATGGTACAGGGGCGATGCCGTGGCGCCCGAAATGAACATGATGTCCGCCGCGCCCCGCACAAAGACGGCGGGGGCATAGGGCATGTGCTGTTCCTGATCGGGTTGCGGCTGTATCGTGGTGATGACGTTATCCAGATCGGTACTCAAGGCTGTCTCCTGTCTGTGGAATTGATTGTTGTATGCCAAGGCAAGGGCTGATCAGGACTTGACGACGTCATCCCATTTAGGGCACTGACGTTCGGCTGCGGGAACATCCCAGGGAGCAAGGTTGCCCTTGTCGATGACAACACCGTCAAGAATGATTTTTTCCGGTACAGGCTGTTTGCGAAGATTCCGTATTGCCGCCATGGTGGCCATGCAGCCGATCTTGTAACCGTCGAACTCTCCCGCAGCCAGCAAACGTCCGGCTTTGATGGCCTCGATCGCTTCCGGCACTCCGTTGATGCCCACGACCTTGACGTCCTTCTTGCCGGCGGCTTCGAGTGCCTCGATGGCCCCCATGGCCATGGCGTCAGTGGCGGCCAGCACACCCTTCAGCGAAGGATGCGACTGGATCAGGTTCTCTGTGACCTGCAGTGCCTGGAGACGCTGGAAATTGGCCGGCTGGGAAGCCAGGACCTTGACGTCGGGAAACTCCTTGAGCGCCTGATGAAAGCCGCGGACCCGCTCATCGCTCGTGGACGAGCCTTTCACGCCTTCGATGATGATGACATTGCCTTTCCCACCCATGGCTTTGAGCAGATAGCGTGCGGTATTGGCCGCAACGCCGAAATCGTCCACCCCGACAAAACTGACGTATTTGCCTCCGGCCACCCGATCGTTGTAGTTGATGACCGGTATGCCGGCCGCATTGACTTTATCGATGGCAGGAACCACGCCTCGCGGATCCACCGCCATGAACAGCATGGCGTCCGGGCGACGGATGGTCACATCCTCGATTTGACTGAGCTGCTCGGCCAGATTGTTTGGACGGGTGGGCGCAAAATGCAAGACGCCGCCGGCGCCCGTCGATTTGACCGCAGCTTCGACGCCGGCACGGACCAACGCAAAATGCGGATCGACCTGATTTTTATAGAACGCAGCCAGGCGCTCCCCTTCGGCGGCAGCGTTCGCAGCCATACCCAAAAATGCGCAAGCTGTTGCCAGCTTGATGACACCCCACTTTACCTGCTGCCCTGATACCCTCATTGCCGCCTCCCGGTGTGATGCTGCTTCATTGAAATGATATTCAAATGCAAACGTTTGCATTTGTGAGCATTATTGGCGCCTTAAAAAGAATGCGTCAACAGCCATCAGAAATGAAGCTCCGGATCCCCAGGAAAGGGAAAATTTTAAATTCCATTAAAATCAACAATAACCAGACCAACTTCTTTTAATTCTATTTAAATTCAGAAGAAGGATTCGAGGCAAGCAATACGCATATCCGGGTAAACCACGAAATCAAAAATGCAATCGATTGCAATGACGCGCGCTCAGATTTGCTCGAAACGGTCGAAATGCCGCTCAGTGACGATATCCGAGCTTTCGACATTGGCAACCCTGGCGGCTGGCGGACCGACCAGCAGCCAGGACAGCATGCGGTCGATGCGGTCATGGCTGCCTTGCAACAACACCTCAACCGAGCCATCGGCATTGTTGCGCACCCAGCCGGTGACGGCCAAGGCGTGCGCTTGACGTACTGCCGCCGCGCGGAAACCGACACCTTGAACTTTACCGGTGATCCGGGCCATCACGGTTTCCACTTCGCGTGGTTCAGGAAGTTTTTTCATGGCGGCAAGTATACCCCCGGCGCCTCCCGCGCCGGGACGATCGGGGGCCGGGCATTTATTGGCGCACGAGTGTCCAGCGCCCATTGCGCAGTTGACCGAGCATCAGGGCATTGGCATCCAGGCCGGCATGGTCCTGGGGGGTCATGGAGTAACGGCCGCGCGCGCCATCATAGTGCTTGACGCTTTCAAGGGCATCGCGCAAGGCAGTACGAAACTCCGGCGTCCCGGGTTTGGCCTTCTTTAGGGCCTCTGGGGCGGCGGCCTTCAGCAGCATGGTTGCATCCCATGCCCCCGCCGCAAAGATATTGGCCGCGTCCTTGCCGTACTGCTTTTCGTAGCGCGACACGAAATCCGCCGCAGCCGAGCGGGCTTCATAGGCAGCCGGCACCTGGTCGACCCCCATGACGGCGGCGAAAGGCGCGTAGACACCCTCGGCGCTGGCGCCGCCCAATTTGAGGAAATCGCCGAACGTTGCGCCCAGGGTGACATAGATCTCTTTCTTGTAGCCACGTTTGCGCAACTCGAGCACTGGGGTGGCCGCGCCACCGCCTGATCCGGCGACAATGACGGCATCGGGGTTCCGGGAAAGCATCTTCAGGACTTGCGAAGCGACTGACGTGTCCTGCCTCGCATAGCGCTCGGTCGAAACGAGCTCGATGCCGGCACCTGGATTGCCGGGCTCGAGGTAGCGCCTTGTCAGCTTCTCCCATTGGTCGCCGTACGAATCGGAGAATCCGATGAAAGCCAGTTTCTTGACCTTGTCATGCTGCATGCGGGCGAACAATGGATTCGCTTCGTGCTCGTCGTTGGTCGTGGTCTTGAACACCCAACGACGTTGAGCATCGACAGGCTGCACCAGCGCGTTTGTCGGGCCTTGTGTGATGTTGGGTGTCTTGCCCTCGGCCACGACCGGAATGATGGCCATGGCCGCGGGCGTGACCGTCGGACCAATGACGATGTCCACCTTGTCATCCGAGATGAGCCGACGCGCATGTTTGACTGCCGTGGTGGCGTCTGACCCGTCGTCCAGGATGATGTAATTGATCTTCTGGCCGGCGACCTCGGTCGGCCCCAGCAACACCCCGTTCTTTTCGAAGATGCCCAGCGAGGCGGCCGGCCCGGTCGTGGAAAGCACCACGCCGACATTGATATCGGCCTTCGCCGCCATGCCGCAAAGGGAAAGGCTGATTGCCGCCAGCACTGGAAGTGTGTGTTTTTTCATTGTCTGTCTCCTCCTTGATAGGAAAATTATTCGGCTTGAATCGGGTTGCGAAGCACTCCGAGCCGCTCTACCTCGACTTCGACCGTATCGCCGGCCTTCATGAATACCGGTGGCTGACGTTTTGCCCCAACGCCGCCTGGGGTCCCGGTCACGATCACATCACCGGGAGAAAGCTCGATGAAGGATGAAACGTAGCTGACCAGTTCGGGGATCGAGAAAATCAGCATCGCCGTCGTGGCCTGCTGCATGACCTGGCCATTGAGCCGGGTTTCAATCTTCAGCACATCGTTTTCGCCGATTTCAGTGGTGTCCACCAGGTAGGGACCGAAGGCGCCGGTGGCTGCGAAATTCTTGCCGGGGATCCACTGGGAAGTGTGCATCTGCCAATCGCGCACGCTGCCATCGTTGTAACAGGCGTAACCGGCAAGATGCTCATGCGCTTTGGTCTCGGGGATGCGCCGTCCGCCTCGCCCGACGACCACGGCGATTTCTCCTTCGTAATCCAGGCGGGTCGACTCCTTGGGCACGAGCATGGGCTGCAAGTGGCCAATCTGCGACTCGGCCAGACGCAGGAAAATCGTCGGACGCTCCGTGCGTTGGCGGTTGGTTTCCTTCACATGTTCGTCATAATTCAATCCTGCGCAGAAGATCTTGGAGGGATCGGCGACAACGGGCCGAAAGCCCTGGATGGCATCGAGCCCGAGATCCGCGCCATGGTTTTCAGCCATGTCACGCAGCCGATCGACGCCCGCCTCTCGCAGCGCCTGCCCCAGATTCGCCATCTTCAGACGCTTGCCCAGATCCACGACGCCTTCCTTGACCAGGGCGCCAAACCCAGCCTGGTCATCGTGTGTAAAACTAATGAACTTCATGCTATCTCCAAAAAATCAGGTTTTATCGTAATTTGATAATGAAAAACAATCAATGCGGGAAGCATCACTGAAATGAAAACGATAGACCACCAATGAAATTATTCGCCCCTCCTCCAAGACCACCGCCAGCCAGCTACAATTAGAATATTCTCGATATACAAGAACTATGAATTTCTTGCCCTTTCCAGATAAAGCCCCATGTCCAGCCTGACCAAAATGCTGTCCATCCTCGACCTTTTCACTGTCGAGGCGCCCTCCTGGTCAGCCGAGCGCATTGCCGCGGAAATCGGCTGTTCGGCGCCAACCAGCTACCGTTATGTACGGGAACTCGTTCAGGCCGGCCTGCTGATGCGCCTTGGCACGGGAGGTTATTCGCTGGGGCCGAGAATCATCACTCTGGATTACCAACTGCGCACGACTGATCCCTATTACGCGGCGGCTCAACCGCTGATGGCCGCGTTGGCAAACCAGACGGGCTTCGACTGTGTCATGACACGGCTGTTCGACGAGGAGATCATCGACACCCACCGGGAATCCGGAAGCGACAGCCTGAACCTGGCCTACGGCCGTGGACGGCCGCGCCCCTTGTTCCTGGGGGCCGCGCCCAAAGTCATCCTTGCCACGCTGCCGAAATCCAAGCTGCGCCGCCTGTATCAGAATCACGAGGCGGAACTGACGAAATCCCCGATTTCGGCAAACTGGGAGACCTTTTGGGAGACGCTGCAGAAAACCCGGAAAGCAGGGTTCTACTTGTCCAAAGGCGAACTCGAGTCCGACGTCGGTGCGGTGGCCGTGCCCTTTTTTGGAGAGGGTTCGCATGCCGTGGGAGCGCTGGCGCTGGTCATCCCCTTGCGCCGGATCGAACTCATGAATTATGAGAAATTGCTCGAACTGTTGAACGCGACAGTCGAGGAACTTGGCCGCAAAGTTCGCCTCGCCGGGCATTAAGCACGCTCCAACTGACTGGGTTGTTCGAATCGCCGCACAGGCTCCCATAGCGCATCGAGCTCATCAAGGGACCGCGCGGCGCCCAACAGATAGCGATCGGGGCGCATGACGGCAAAATCGGCGTTCAGCCTGTCCAGCATCTTCAGCGATGCCGGGTCGTCGCCGACCTGCAGCGCCGCATTCCATTTCGCCGGACAGCGTGATGCGATCTGGGCGAGTTCGGCCGACCCCGGTCTTGCCACGACCATGAAACACAAGCCGGCGGCATCGTCCCCACGCGCGCCTTGGCGCATCGCCTGGCAAGCCAATGTGCCAGCGCCGGTGTTCAAGTCGTTCAGGCGGCTTGAACCAAGTCTGGGGGCGAGGCTGGTCATCAGCTGTGGCCCCCCGGCAAATTGCCGATCACGCTCGCGGACTGCTTCGGGCGAAGTCGCCTGGATCAACCCCCCCATTTTTACAGCCAGCCGAATGAACGCCTCGGCATGCGGATGGCGCTCTTCTTGATACGTATCCAGCAAACCTTCGGACATACCCAGCGCGAGCACGGCATGCAGTTTCCAGGCCAGATTGGCCGCGTCGCGAACCCCCGCGCACATGCCCTGGCCCAGGAAGGGAGGGGTTTGGTGCGCCGAATCACCGGCCAGAAGCAGCCTGCCCTTGCGCCACTGTCGAGCGATGACCGAATGGAATGTGTAGACGACTCCCCGTTCGATATCGGCGTCTTCCGGCGAAATCCACTGGCCCACCAGAGGCCAGATATTCTCCGGCCGGGCGATTTCCGCCGCATCGTCGCCCGGCATCAGCATGATCTCCCAGCGGCGCCGGTTTCCAACGCCACGAACATACGTGGCTGGCCTCGCAGGATCGCAGAACTGGATACTGAAGTCTCCCAGACGGGACCATGGCCGTTTCAACAGGGCGTCGAACACCAGCCATTGCTCATGCAGCCCGAGATCATGCAGTTCTGAGCCGATGAGCCGGCGAACCAGGGATCGTGCCCCGTCGCAACCCACCACGTAACGGGCTTCCAGATCTTGCAGACGCCCTGTCGTCAGCTCTTCATACTGTATCAGCGCGCATCCGGGCCGCTCTTCGATCGCATAGACCTCGCAGCCGGGGAAGATGCTGACGGAACGCTGCGCCTCCAGGGCCTTGCGCAGCAGGGCCTCCAGGTCGGGTTGATGAAAGCGATAGCTGGCATACCACCCCTGTTCTCCGATTTCCATCGGCCGTTGCCAATCAACGAGCAGACGTCCTTCCGCGTCGATGAATTTCATGCCTGGCGAGACATGGCACAGGGGGGCAAGCTCGTCGGCGATGCCGACAGCCTGGAACACACGCATGCACTCCGCGTCGAAATGCACTGCGCGGGGCAAGGCATAAAGCGAACGAGCCCGTTCGAACACGGCCACCGACAAGCCGAACCGCCCAAGCAGATTCGCCAACACCCCGCCCACGGGACCTAAACCGACTATTGCGACATCCATCACCATTCTTTTGTCTCCATCCGGCGGAACACGCATTGCCACACACCGAACAGGAATTATATATTCAACTTATCTTTATTTGATAATTTAATTATTTTAATTGCCATAAATTTGATACTTATTTAGCATAAGTATCTTTAAAGGATAATTTATTATGAAAAAGACAACGGGCTTGGCTTTCAGCCACATTGGCTTCTATGTCAAAGATATCGAGCGCATGGAGGCCTTCTACACCGCGCTACTGGGCTTCTTCGTGACGGATCGAGGAACGCTGCCAGGTCCATCTGGAAATTTCACGCTGGTATTCCTCAGCCGCGATCCGGATGAGCACCACCAGATCGTGCTTGCGAGCGGACGCCCGCCATCCGTGGATTTCAACGTGATCAACCAGATTTCGTTGCGGGCGGACAGTCTGGACACATTGCGCCAACTGCACGCCAGACTCGAGGCAGCCGGTGCGAGCGATGTCCAACCGGTGACCCATGGCAATGCAGTATCGATCTACTTTCGAGACCCCGAAGGCAACAGGCTGGAGCTGTTCATTGACACGCCCTGGTATGTCAACCAGCCCATGCGCGTGCCTGTGGACCTCAACGCAAGCAACGAGGAAATCATGCGCGCCGTCGAAATACACGCCCGCACGTTGCCCGGCTTTCAGCCACGCAGCCAGTGGCGCGCCCGCATGGCCGCGCTCATGGGCATGACGGATACCCGGCCGTCGGGGCATGGTGACTGAACGCTGCAAGGAGGCGGTTGCTATACTGGCTGGCGCACAGCCTTTCATTTTCACTCGCCATTGAGGCCCGCCTTGATTTTCCCGCGCCGATTCGCCACCTGCCTTGTTGCCTTGACGCTGCCATTGGCAGGCGGGAATTCGGCTGCCGGCACGCTTGCGTGGTCCGCGGCGCACACGAGCCCTGCCATTTCACGTACACAGCAAAGCATCGTGGTCGAATATGCAGCCGCGCCCGCCATTGCCCAGGTATCGGGCCTGGCACGGATCGAGCGGGTCCATGCTTCGGTGTCTTACCGGTCTGGAGCACAAGTGCAGACACAACTGTGCTGGAATGGGACGTCACGCTGCGTCCCGATGATCGCCGGCCAGTTCAATACGGACGCCTTCAAAGGACTGGATGCAGCAAAGCCGCTCTATCTCGTGCACCGGGTGCCGGGAGAAGGCCTGGTGCAGCCGCCTCTTTTCGTGAAAGGCGAGGTCATCGTCTGGTACACGCCCTGAAAGCCGCCGTGTGATCAGGACGCCAGTTCCTCCAAGATAGGACACTCGGGCCGGCTGTCTCCGTGGCAACAACTGGCCAGACGTTCCAGCTCGGCTCGTATGCTTTGCAATTTGCGAATGTCCTGGTCCAGTTCTTCGATATATTGACGTGCCAGATCTTTTACGTCGGCGCTTCTACGGCCTTTGTCCTTCCAGAGCGCCAGTAACTGGGCAATCCGATCGAGCGAAAAACCGAGATCCCTGGAGCGCTTGATGAATCGAAGGCGCTGCACGTCGGAAACCGTATACACGCGATATCCCGCCTCGGTGCGGGGCGGCGCGGCCAGCAGGCCGATGCTCTCGTAATAACGGATCATTTTCGCAGTGATGCCGCTTGCCTGAGCGGCTTGACCGATATTCATGAGCGTCTCCTTTTATCCACCGCGCAGACTTGACCTTCCAATTATAGTAAGGTTTACGCTATACCTGAAGATCGCGGCATGTTGCCGCGGGTGTCATCACGGGAGTTGAAAATGATCGAATACCACGTCAACGACATGACCTGCGGCCACTGCGCCAGCACGATCACCAAGGCGGTGCAGGAAGCCGTGCCTGGCGCAAAAATCCTTATCGACCTTGACACACACAAGGTTCAGGTCGAGGCGGCGGCGGACAGCCGCCAAGCCGTCGAGAATGCGATCCGCGAGGCGGGTTACACCCCCGAGCGCTGAATGGGGAAACGCCGCAGGCGCAAGGCGTTGCCCAGCACGAACACACTGGACAACGCCATGGCAGCCGCCGCCAGCATGGGCGACAGCAAAGGCCCACCGAACACATACAACACACCCGCCGCAATGGGTATCAGGGCCGTGTTGTAGGCAAACGCCCAGAACAGGTTCTCACGAATATTGCGCAAGGTGGCGCGCGACAGGCCGATGGCCAGCGGCACCCCTCCCATGTCACCGGACATCAGCACGACATCGGCTGCCTCGATCGCAATATCGGTGCCGGTGCCGATGGCAATCCCCACGTCGGCTTCGGCCAGCGCCGGTGCATCGTTGATGCCGTCTCCCACGAAAGCCAGCGAGCCATGCTCGTCCCGCAAGCGCCGGACTGCCTCGACCTTGCCGGCAGGCAGCACCTCGGCAACCACCTCGTCGATGCCGACCATCGCCGCGATGGCCTGCCCGGTATGACGGTTGTCACCGGTGATCATGGCCACTTTCAGCCCCAGCTCATGCAAGGCGCGGATTGCCGCAACGGTGCTTTCCTTGATCGGGTCCGAGACAGCGATCATGGCAGCGAGCTTGCCATCGATGGCCGCATACAGCGGTGTCTTGCCCTCCCTGGCCAGCCGCTCGGCATCGGCGGCGAACACGCCGACGTCCAGCCCCAACCGCTTCATATAGCGGTCGGCGCCGACCTCCACCGATAACGCCCCCACCATGGCCTTGACCCCGAAACCGGTCACGGATTCAAATCGCTCGGGAGTCTGCATCGGAGCGGCCTCGGCCTGGGCGGCCTCTACAATGGCGCGGGCGATCGGGTGTTCCGACAAAGACTCCACCGAGGCAACGGCACCCAGTGCGGTCGCCCGATCGAAACCGCCGGCCAGAACCAGGTCTGTCAACTCAGGCCTGCCTTTGGTCAATGTCCCGGTCTTGTCCACAGCAACGACTTTGACGTCCTTGAGCGTCTGCAGCGCAGTGCCCTGACGAAACAGAACACCTGCTTGGGCCGCCCTTCCTGTCCCCACCATGATGGAGGTCGGCGTGGCAAGACCCATGGCGCACGGGCATGCAATGATCAGCACGGCAACCGCATTCACGAGCGCAAAAGTCAATGCTGGCGACGGGCCGAAGACGAACCAGGCCAGGCCCGTGATCACGGCCGCGGCAATCACGGCAGGCACAAACCAAAGCGTGATCCGGTCGACGAGAGCCTGGACAGGCAGCTTGGCATTCTGCGCCTGCTCCACCATCCGGATGATCTGGGCGAGCACGGTATCTGCGCCGATCTTGCTGACTTGCACGGACAGCGCGCCGTTTTGATTGACCGTGCCTCCGACGACTGGCGATCCCGGCGTTTTCTCGACGGGAACAGGCTCGCCGCTGATCATGGATTCGTCCACAAAGCCGCTGCCTTCCGTGACCACTCCGTCCGCCGGTAATCGCTCGCCGGGACGCACACGGACCGTGTCGCCTTCGATCAGATCCTTGATGGCGATCTCGACTTCACGTCCTTCTCGCAGGACACGCGCAGTTTTTGGCTGCAAGCCGGCCAGTCGGCGAATGGCATCGGAAGTCCGGCCGCGTGCCCGCGATTCGAGAAATCGCCCCACGAGGATCAAGGTCACGATGACAGCCGCCGCCTCGAAGTAGACATTGACCGTGCCCTCGGGCAACAAGCCCGGCAAAAATGTAGCGACGGTGGAATATAGGTAGGCGGCGCCGGAACCCACGGCAACGAGCGAATTCATGTCCGGCGCCCCCCTCAGGAGGGCAGGCAGCCCTTTGGTGAAGAATGCGCGGCCCGGACCGAACAGCACGATTGAGGTCATGACGAACTGGAATACCCAGCTTGTCTTGTGGCCCACGGTTCTCATGATGTACTCATGAAACGGAGGAAACACATGCCCACCCATTTCCAGCAGAAATACGGGAATCGTGAATGCCAACGCCACGATGCAGGCCCGCGCCAGGCTGGACAACTCGGCCGACTGCCGGGCGGCAAGTGCATCGGCATCCTGGGCCTTTGCCGCATCCACAAAGCTGGCTTCGTATCCCGCTTTCTCGACGGCTCGCAGCAGTGCATCCATCTGGCTGCCGGGAGCCAGCCGCACTTGTGCCCTGCCCATCGCCAGGTTCACGCTGGCCGCCGCAACGCCGGGAACGGATCGAAGGGCTTTTTCCACGCGCCCGACACAGGATGCGCAACTCATGCCCGTGATCGACAAATCGGCGACGCCCGGCGTCGCGGTTTCTGAAACTGGATGACTGGAAGACATTTTTTCTCCTTGAGAATGAGGCGCATCCGGAGCCGTCAGCCCGAACTTCTTCACTATCGCCATGCTATTTGCATTACTCTAAAGCCTCCCATAATTGGAAGGTCAAGACGGAGACAGCATGGACATTCATCCCGATGATTTTCGCGTAACCGCCGATAATCCACTGCAAATCAAAAAAGCGGCGACCCGCATTGACGACATCTATAAGTTCAAAGAGGACTACGCGGGCCAGCTCGCAAAGTGCATCGACACCCTGGACGAACTTCAGGAAAAGCTTTACGCCTCATCGAGCCATGCTTTGCTCGTCATTTTCCAGGCTATGGACGCAGCGGGTAAGGACAGCACGATCCGGGCAGTGCTGACCGGCATCAACCCTCAAGGCTGCCAGGTCGCGTCATTCAAGCGCCCTACCCCCCTGGAGCTTCGGCACGACTTTCTATGGCGATGCATCCGCCACCTTCCCGAACGAGGAATGATCGGCGTCTTCAATCGATCCTATTATGAGGAAGTGCTGATCGTCCGGGTTCATCCGGACATTCTGCTGGGCGAGACGATCCCGGATGCGCCCAAGGATGAGGCCGACATCTGGGATCAGCGCTATCGCTCCATCACCGAACTGGAGGCTCACCTGGCCCGCAACGGCACGCGCATCGTGAAATTCTATCTGCACCTCTCGCATGAAGAACAAAGAAAGCGTTTACTGGATCGCATCGATACGCCCCGTAAGAACTGGAAGTTCGACCCCATCGATCTTCAGGAGCGTGAATCCTGGCCCAAGTATATGGAGGCCTACGAAGCATGCGTCAACGCGACCAGCACGCAACATGCACCCTGGTACGTCGTTCCGGCCGACGACAAGGAAAACATGCGGCTGATCGTCGCTCAGATCCTGATCCACACCATGAAGGACATGAAGCTGAGTTTCCCCGACATCAATGAAACGCAAAAATCGGAAATGGAACAGGCGCGCCGGCACCTGATGGAAAAGAAATAATACGAATTCGGCGCCCAATCCGTACTACGATGCAAGCAGAGCGTTTCCCGGAAGCTCCAACCCGCCTCCCACCGAGGCTAACACGACCAACCAGGGAGTATTTCGCCATGAAGCACACGTTACGGATCAGCATGCTCGCCCTCGCAGCGGCCCTTGGCCTTGCGACACACATGGCTTATGGCGCTCCGCCGACCGAAAATAAAGACGGTGTCCTGGTCGATGCCAAGGGCATGACCTTGTACACCTTCGACAACGATAAGGCCAACAGCGGAAAAAGCGCATGTACCGGCCCCTGCACGGGCAATTGGCCCCCGCTGCAGGCGGAGAAGGATGACAAGCCCATGGGGCCGTATTCGATCATCACGCGCGAGGACGGGATGTCTCAATGGACCTTCCAGGGAAAGCCCCTTTACCGTTACAAGGGTGACTCCAAGCCAGGCGACATGGGCGGCGACAACGTCCGCGGCATCTGGCATCCCGCCAAAAAATGAAGCTCAAAGCAGAATGCCCGCGCAAGCGGGCATTCTGCAATGGCATAAAGAACTCAGGTCCCGTCGATCACGACGGGAATGGAATCAGTTGGCCTGAATGCCCGATTCCTTGATGATCTTGGCCCACTTCGTGGTTTCTTCGGCCAGATACGCCTTGAGTTCCGCAGGGGTGCTGCCGACTCGCTCGGCACCGATGGTCTTGAAGCTCGCTTGCACCTTGGGCTTGTCCATGGCGTCCAGCATTGCTTTGTTCAAGCGTGCAACGACGTCCGGCGGCGTGCCTGCAGGGACAAACGTGGCGAACCAGGGGGTCAGGTCGTAGCCTGGCAAGCCGCTCTCGGAAATTGTCGGCACATCAGGCAGCGTGGCGGACCGCTTCGGGGTCGTGATGGCCAGGGCCTTCAGCTTGCCCGACTCGAGGTGAGGCCGGGAAGACGTGATGCTGTCGAACATGAAATCCACCTGCCCGCCAAGAAGGTCGGCAACCGCCGGACCACTGCCACGGTAAGGAACATGCAGCATCTTGACATGGCCCATATTGTTGAACAGTTCGCCTGCGAGGTGGATGGACGTGCCAACACCGGCGGAAGCGTAGGTGTAGCGGTCAGGCTCAGCCTTGGCCAGTTCCAGAACGTCTTTCACCGAATTGATGTCTTTCCGGTCGGTGCGCGTCACAAGGATGTTGGGGACATAAGCCAGCAGCGAGATCGGTTCGAAATCCTTGATGGGATCGTAGTTGAGGCTTTTGTAGAGCGCCGGATTGACTGCCATGCCGTTGGCCGCAATCATGATAGTGTAGCCGTCGGGTTTCGAGCGCGCCACGTTCGCCGCTCCGATATTGCCGCCGGCGCCGGGACGGTTCTCAATGACGATGGGCTGTCCAAGATCCTTGCTCATTTCCTCGCCCAAGGTGCGCGCAATGATATCCATGGCGCCACTGGGAGGGAAAGGAACAATCCAGGTGATCGGGCGCTCGGGATAAGCAGCGGCCGCGACGGGAGCGGCAAACGCCACCGGCAGGGCCAGGGCGGCCAGCGCCAGCAACTTGCGTTTGGTGATGCTGAACTTCATTGAATCTCCATAGTAGAACCGTAGCAACTCATACCTGATTTACATTGATATGGCTTTGCTCTTTTACACGTCGTGGCTTGCGGCATCTCAGAAATCAACCACAAACTCATGACAAAGAATAACTGTGTTGACATTTTTCCTGTTTTCACTATGCTTGTCCAAGACCTAAAAAGTCATGACAAATACTCACGAGGTATGAATCCCTCATGGAATTGAGACAAATCCGCTATTTCCTTTGCGTAGCTGAGGAGCTCAGTTTCACTCGTGCGGCAGAGAAACTGCACATGGCTCAACCGCCGCTCAGCCGCCAGATCCAGCAACTCGAAGCGGAACTCGGCGCGCAGTTGTTCGACCGGCTCGGGCGCAGCATCCGGCTTACGGACGCGGGCAAATTCTTTTACGACCAGACCTGCCACATTTCGGCACGCCTGGAGGACATCGCCAGCGACACGCGTCGGATCGCCGAGAAACGCAAGAAATGGTTCGGCATCGGGTTCGTGCCTTCCACGCTCTATGGCTTCGTGCCCGATTTCATCAGACAAGTCTTCGCATTGGATCCTCAGGTCGAGATCGGCCTGTCCGAACTCACCACCATCCAGCAGTTCGAAGCCCTCAAATCAGGAAGGATCGATGTCGGTGTCGGCCGCATTCTGCTGGATGACCCCGAAATCACCCGCCTGGTCCTGATCGAGGAGCCACTCGTTGCCGTGGTGCCCAAAGGCCACCCGCTGACACAATTGCATAAACCCAGGCCGGAACAGCTCATGGGGGAGGCCCTGATCCTGTATCCAGCCAAGCCCAGGCCAAGCTACATCGATCACGTGCTGGGCCTTTTCAGGCGCCTTGGCCTGGAGCCGCGTGTTGCACTCGAAGCCAACGAACTCCAGACGGCCGTGGGGCTGGTCGCGGCGGGGCTCGGCATCACCCTGGTGCCAGGGTCGGTCCATCGCCTGCACCGCGACGACATCGAGTATGTGCGCCTCAATGCCCCGACCTTCACTTCGCCGATCATGATGAGTTGGCTCAGTCGTAATGAGTCCCCATTTCTGAAAGAGGTGATCGGGCTAGCCAAATATCACGCCATGCAGTATTACGCGACCTGGCAGGCCGAAGAGTCAGGGAGCTGAGGCAGCACCACCCGGCACGGGCTCCGGAACATACGCCCCGCCGCCTGCGCTCGGGGGGGGCTCCAGCCGCCTGGGCGCCTGCCACCCCTGCGATGTGCGCTCCCACATCCAATAGGTCTGATCGGCATCGTTACTGCGCGAAACCAGAAGCAGACGGCCATTGTCGACAAACATGGCGGGCATGGATTTCATGCCCGCTCCGAAAGCCGTCAGACTTTGCTCCTCGACCAGATGAACCGCCCCATCGTCCGCCCCGAGCACCGCCAACGCAATGCGTCTTTGCTCATTCATGCCGATGGCCGGCTGGCCGATGTAGGCAATGCCGAAGTCCTGGCTCTCTTCCCAGGACACCCGTCTGGCCGTGTCCCGAACCTGTCTGGCACCCATCAAATGCCCGCTGCGCTCGTCTCGCCAGTAGAGGACGATCTGGCCCGACATGTTGCGCATGGCCGCCAGCCCCCCCGAGGTGCTGATTCCGGCCATACGGCGCCAACCTGACCAAGCCTGACTGCCTGCAGCCTGTTGCGAGATCTGCCACAGATTGCCGTCCTGGTCGGCGGCAAACACGGTGACCCGGCCATCGACCTCCTGGGCCATCGCCGGCTCCGGAAGCATGCGCCTCAAGACCGGCAAGGCCGTCCAAGGCTCCTGCGACAGGCTGGCCGGATCGCGACCCGCCGCGTAGTGCAGGAAACCGTTGCCATCCAACGTCAAAAACGCCAACCGGCCATCATCCAGATGCAGGGACCAAGGCAGCCGGACACCTTGCATGCCCCGAAGATGCGACCACCCCTGCCACTCGGCACGCGACTTCTGCACCTTGACCCAGAATCGCCCCATGGCATCCCGCGCCATGACGCCGACGCGTCCATCTGGCCAATTCAAGGCCAGCAATCCGCCCACATTGCGCCCGCCCAGGCTGAGCCAGCCCTGGGCATTGCCCGCCTGAACATTGGCGCCGCCGTTGCGCTCACCGGTCGTGAACAGCAGATAATCCCCCCCTGGCCCTTTCGCCAAGGCCGGGGCGAGCGTGCGCCGCACCACATAATAGGTACGGGCCACCCAGGACAAGGCCGGCCCCAGAGGTTCATGGCATTGTTGCGGCTGCGGACAATAGCGATAGTCATCCTGGGCGTAACGCTTGAAAGCCAAGGTCTTGGCGAGAATCTCGGAAGGAGAAAGATTGGGGGGGCGTTCCTGGGTCGGGTAGTCGACATACGCGGCCTCATCGTAATACCCCGGTGCCCGCCGCATTGCCTCCCGGACAAGGCGCGCGCTGGCGATGTGGTCTGGATGGTCGTGACCACTGCAACGCCAACACAATGCGGTATAGGGTATGGTCACCGTGTCATCCATGTGACGGATGACAGTCGGCTGATAGTCCCTGATCATGTCCGCCAGCGCGGCAATCATGCTGTCCCGGGTATAACGCTCGCCGGGCCGCCCGACGACGGCGGCGGAAGCCCCTGGCTCGGACTCGATCAAACTGAGCGGCGTCAGGCTGCCCCAGCCTTCGCCCAGCCAGGGATCCTCGAGCCGCATGAATATCAATGAAACCTTGGGGTTGCTCTTCAGCACGAACAGGGCCTGATGCTGCGGTCCGTGCTGTGCGGTGGCTTCCACCCATTCGTTGGGCGAGTCGGCCATCTGCGCATAGGCGGCAAGCACGCCGTGCGCCCTCCCCTGCATGTACGAAACCCCTTCGCCCCGATCCGCCGCAGTGAGGTACACCGTGGTGACGCAACCGCCGGCATCGATGATGTTCTCGATATCGGGATTCATGAACAGCAGGTCGTCGTCCTGGTGCGCTACGAAGGCGAGGCTCTTCATGCCGTGGCAATCGACGGGAACCGGAGCGGCCCGGACAGTCGGCAGGCTGGCCGACAGTCCAATCAGCAGCATGACAATCAACCGCAGCAAACTCATGAGCCGGACTCACTGGAACCATGAACAGGAAAAATCTGCGGCTGAGGCTGGCCTGACCAGGTCAGGCGATAAGCCGGCCCTCGCCGGACATTGCCTACCAATGCAGGCCTGAAACACGCAAGGTTTGTGCCTGCGGGATGGCGCACACTGGGATAAACGATGCCCATGGACCCTTCGCTCAACAGGCGCCCGGCCAGATCCTGGGACGCCACATAACTGTCCGCGGCCAGGCAAGCCGCGAAACGAGCGTCATCACGCAGATCATGGAACGGCGCGCTGAAATCCGCCAACAGCGCCTGATAGCTGACACTGTCGTCGAAAACGCCGATCTCCGCATATTCCACCGTCTTGTGGAATGTGATCTCGGCCAGTGCGGTATCCATGTCGAAAGCGCAATACCAAGCGCCCCGCTCGCCATTGTTGAAGCGGCTGCCTTCCGGGCGTGGATAGGTAAACGCGGCGTTGACGATGCGAAAGTTGGGCACGCCGAAGACAAGCTCGTCAACCCCGATGCCAGGCAGTCCGCCTCGCTCTCCCACAAGGCGATGATTGGTCGCATTGTCCAGATCGAACAGATCCGCCAGGTGCGCCGCGGACTCCGACAGCGGCGCAAGAACCGAATCCTCCCGGTCGGCAAAACGGGAAGGGATCAAACGGCACGTGTCATATTGGCGTATCTGGACGAGACGCGGCGTATCGTTTCCTGCGCGGGCTGCCACCTAGACCCCACCCCGCCGAGCGTCCAGCAGATTGCGTACCGTCTGCATCGCGATAAGACCGCCATCCTGCATGTAGTCGAGCGGCGTTCTTCCGGAAAAAATCACGTTGCGGTTAGGCAGTTTTATCCAGCGATCCGCCAGATCGTCGCCATAAAGGATGTGCAAGGCCTTGTATATGCCAAGCAGGTACGAGATGCGGGTGATTCGGTCGACCTCGAGCAGGCGATCCGGCTTTTTTTTCCATTCGTAATAGGCGCTGCTGGAGATCCCCCCCAGCAATGCGCAAGCTTCTTCGTCGCGCAGGCTCCAGGCCCGGGCCAGATTGAAAAAACCCTTGAGCGCCGATTCGGAAAGTCGTTCGCGCGCCTGTCTCGAGCTGAGATCGGGCACCGCGGCCGGCTCGAAGCGGCTGGCGGGGTACACGTAGGCAACTTGCATGTGGACGACTCCTGATCTGGAATAATTTTATTCCCAAAAAGGAGTCGACACAAGAAATCGGATGCGCAGAACGACACTCCGGTGTGGCGGAAATCCCACTACAGGATGGATTCGACCTCGGTCGCCGGCCGGCACAGGCGCGTGCCTTTATCTGTCACCACGAAGGGACGATTGATAAGGATGGGGTGGGCCATCATGGCATCGAGTAACTGCTCATCACCCAAGGACGGGTCGTCGAGTCCCAGTTCCTGGTAGACCGGCTCCTTGGCCCGCATGGCCTGCCTTACCGAGAGCCCGGCGTCATGTATCAGCGCCGCGAGTTCTTCGCGTGTGGGCGGGGTTTGAAGATATTCGATCACGCGCGGTTCGAAGCCTTTGTCTTTCAGCAATTGCAAAGTGGTTCTGGACGTGCCGCAGCGTGGGTTGTGGTAGATGGTGATCATGACGGAAGCAGGATGAAGAAATGGGGTGAACAAGAATGTCGATTCGAAAACTATAGCAAATGACATTGCACGGGCCCCGCCTCTTCGCCGAAGCGGCCCGAATAGAGGGCTTTGGCATGCCGCCATGCCAAAGCTGGATGCAAGACATGCGAACTCGGGATACTAGTATTTGCCTGCATTGCCGCAGCAATACGCCACGCATAAAGTAGGCGGTTCAAATATCAAAGCTTGAACTAATCAGGCACTGCAGGAGACTCCCCGGATGCAATCCACGTTGCTATTGGAATTGGCCTTGAACGGGCTCCAATTCGGGTTGATGCTGTTCCTGCTGGCGGCAGGACTCACTCTTGTCTTCGGCATCATGGACTTCATCAATCTGGCCCATGGCTCGCTGTACATGATGGGCGCCTACTTCGCCGCCACCCTTTCTTTGTATACCGGTTCGTTCTGGCTGGGCCTGGTCCTGGCCGTCGCCGCAACCATGGTGGCGGGCGCCATACTCGAAATACTCGTGTTCAGGCGCCTGTATCGCCGCAACCATATGTCTCAGGTGCTGGCCACGTTTGCGCTCATCCTGATCTTCAACGAGACCGCCAGCCTGGTCTGGGGCGAACAGCCGCTGCGGCTGTCCACCCCCGAACTCCTGTCCCAGCCAATCGAGCTGTGGCCCGGTTTCAGCTATTCGTCATTCCGCTTGTTCATCATTGTTGCCGGGCTGGCCATCGCCGCCTTGCTGTACTTCATCGTGGCCCGTACCCGCATCGGCATGCTGGTGCGGGCAGGCGCCTCCAACCGTGAAATGGCCACGGCCATGGGCACGAACATTTCACTCATCTTCACGCTGCTCTTTGCCTTCGGCGCCGGCCTGTGCGCAGTGGCGGGGGCCTTGCTGGGCAGCATCCTTTCCGTGCAGGTCGGGATGGGCGAAAACATCCTGATCCTGGCATTCGTGGTCATCGTGGTCGGTGGCATCGGATCCATACGCGGCGCCTTGATCGGTTCACTGCTCGTGGGCTTTGTGGACACCATCAGCCGCACCTTGCTCCCCACGCTCTTTCGCGCTCTCATGCCGCCCGATGTCGCCTCCAACCTCGGCCCCGCCCTCGCATCCATCCTCATCTACGTCCTGATGGCCGGCGTCCTGTTCCTCAAACCCGAAGGCCTGTTCCCAGCCCGCAACTGAGTTCCACGCATGATCAGCACATTGCATCACCGTCTCCCTGTCGCCGGCACCACGACATTCCTGCTTTTTCTCGTTGCCTTCCCATGGTTGGCCGCGTTGTTCGGTCAGGAATTCTATATTGAGTTCGGCAGCCGCCTGCTCATCATTGCCCTGGTCGCCTCCAGCCTGAATCTGATTCTGGGCTTTGGCGGCTTGGTGAGCCTGGGGCATGCCGCCTATTTCGGCGCCGGCGCCTATGTCGTCGGAATCCTGATGCATTACGGGGTGACATCGGCCTGGATCGCCTGGCCCGCCGCCGTTGCAACAGGCGCCATCCTGGCGTTGATCTTCGGAGCCATCAGCCTGCGGACCCGGGGGGTCTACTTCATCATGATCACCCTCGCATTTGCGCAGATGACCTACTACATTTTTGTGTCGATGCGGACGTATGGCGGCGACGATGGCCTACCGTTGCCACAGAAATCACAACTGGGAATCGACCTGAATAACGAAATCACTTTCTATTACGTGGTTCTGGCCTTGGGCGCTGTCTGCATGCTGGCCATGCTGCGCCTCATCAATTCGCGGTTCGGCCGGGTGCTCCAGGCTGCGAAAGAGAACGAAACACGCATGGGGGCCATTGGCTTTTCAGTCTATCGTTACAGACTCGTCTGCTTCGTCATTGCGGGCGCCATTGCGGCCCTGGGTGGCGCGCTGTTCGCCAATCTCAACATGATGGCCAGCCCCAGCCAGTTGAACTGGGTGCAATCGGGAACCCTCATGGTCATGGTCATCGTCGGCGGCATAGGCCACTTTTTTGGTGGACTGATCGGGGCCTTCCTCTTGCTTATTCTCGAGGAAATCCTCTCCGGCTACACCACGCATTGGGCGCTGCCGGTCGGTTTCGTCCTGCTGGCCATTGTGCTCTTCCTTCCCAACGGGGTAGCCAGTCTTTTCCGCCCGAAAACTTCCCAGGGAGACGCCTGATGTCCCGTCCCTTGCTTGAACTGCACGGACTCGTCCGCCGCTACGGCGGTCTCGTCGCCACAGACCATTTGAATCTCTCGGTCAGCGCGGGACAGACCCACGCGATCATCGGGCCCAACGGTGCCGGCAAGACGACCCTGATCCAACTGATCTCGGGCGGCCTCTTTCCCAACGAAGGCCGGATCATTCTTGACGGTCAGGACATCACTGCGCTGCCCATGCATCAACGGGTGCGTCAAGGTCTGGCTCGTTCCTATCAAATCACCACAGTGTTCAAGTCATGCACTGTTCTCGAGAACATTGCGTTGGCCGTTCAGGCCCGTCATGGCTCCAGCATGCGTTTCTGGCGCCCGGTATTGGCTGACAGCGCCATCTTCGACGAAGCGCGCGAACTGGCCACTCAGATCGGGCTGGAGGCCAGCCTGGACAGGCTGGCCGGCAATCTTGCCCATGGCGAACAGCGCCAGCTCGAGGTCGGACTGGCACTGGCAACCCGCCCACGGCTGCTTTTGCTGGACGAGCCCATGGCGGGCATGGGGCCGGGCGAATCCCAGCAATTGGTCGAATTGATCACCGCGTTGAAAGGCTCCATCACCGTTTTGCTCGTGGAACACGACATGGAAGCCGTATTCCAGTTGGCGCAACGAATCTCTGTGCTTGTTGCCGGCCGCATCATCGCGGGGGGCACAGGCGAGGAAATCCGCAATGACCCGGAAGTACGCAAAGCGTATCTTGGCGACGAGGTGCCCGCATGACGGCTCTGCTTGAAGTTCACAATATCGAGACGGCCTACGGCAGCAGCCAAGTGCTGTTCGGCGTCGGGCTCGAGATCGCCCAAGGCGAGGTCGCCACCTTGCTGGGCCGCAACGGCATGGGCAAGACCACGACGGTCCGGTCCATTCTCGGGCTCACCCGGATCCGCAAAGGGCAGGTGCGCTTTGCCGGCCAGGACGTCGGATCCTGGGCCACCGACCGCATCGCGCGCCTTGGGGTGGCGGTGGTTCCCGAGGGACGCCAGATATTCCCCAACCTGACGGTGCGCGAGAACCTCGTGGCCTTCGAAAGCAATCGTTCCGGCAGCGCCGCGCCCTGGACCCTGGACAAAGTCTATGCCTTGTTCCCCAGGCTCAAGGAAAGGGCGAACAACATGGGAAATCAACTTTCCGGCGGCGAACAGCAAATGTTGGCCATCGGGCGTGCCCTGATGACCAATCCCAGACTGCTTATCCTGGACGAAGCCACCGAAGGCCTGGCTCCTTTGATCCGCGAAGAGATCTGGACGTGCCTGGCACGACTGCGCGATCTGGGCCAGACCACGCTTGTCATCGACAAATATGTCGAGCGGCTGATCGAGCTGGCGGATCGTCACACCATCATCGAACGTGGCAAGGTGGTGTGGTCGGGGCCTTCGGACACATTGCGCGAACAACCCGAGATCTGGCAGCGCTATGTGGGTGTCTGAGCCTGCAGGCCTGATTCCACCTCAACGCTGCAAGGATTCCAGCGGGGATTCCCCATAGCGCTGCCTGTACAGGCCACAGAAACGGCCAAGATGGCCGAACCCCCATCGCAGGGCGATATCCGTGACGCGCGCCCCGGCTGAGGCCGTGAGCAGGTCATTCCGGGCGGCCTCCAGTCGCGCATTGCGCAGATACTCCATGGGCGACTGATTGAACTGCTCGCGAAAGGCCTGGCTGATGCTGCGCACACTGCAGCCACCCGCCCTCGCAATATGGCCGAGTGTGATGTTTTCCTGCAGATGCTGGCGGATGTAGTCCACTGCGGCCCGCGCATTGCGGCGCACGCCGACGGGATTGCGCAGCAAACGGTCGGTGTAGGTGTGCCTTTGGCAGAGCAGCAAGTGATGGATCAGGGCTTCCTCCTGGGCCCGCAGCCAGGTCTGGGACAACGCCATCGGCGCTGCGTGTTCCAGAAAGCTCAGGAGAATGGAGATCTGATGCTGCCATGCCCTACCCGCCGCGTCATCAAGAGAAAACTCGGGATGGAACTCCACCGGGCCGTCGAGATCGGAGCCAAGGAGATCCCGACAGGTCTGCTCGATACGCTCGCGGGGGATCTTCAGCAACAATTGCTCGCAGTGGCGATCCCAGTCGAGCCTCAGCGGCAGCGTGGGGGAGATCAACGCGCCTTTGGCCTGGTCGGCCAGCAGGCTGTGCTGCCCCACCTGTATACGCGAGCTCCCCGTCATGGGCACCTGGAACAAAAGAAAACGCTGCAATTCGCCTGGCGCGATGGACACCGCTGCACCGTAACGCAATAGAAAAAAGGACAGTTCACCGACATTGAGGCGGCGCAAGGCGCAATCGACCGGGCCTTCACGCCAGATCAGATCGTGTTCGGTCAGCTCGCCCGAAGTTCCGGTTCTGGCCTCCTGGGGATCGGACGAGGCGATGACCGGCACCGCACTGTACAAGGGCTGCAAGCCCTGTCGAAACCATGCCTGCATGGGGAGTCTCCTGCCTGTTTTGCTACCGGGAAACAAGCCCGATGGGTTTTTTGCTCAATGTTGCCTGACTTGGATGGAAATTGCCAGAAAGGGATAGCGAGCATATCGGCTGGAATGCATCATGAGCCCACTACAACACCACCAAACCAAGTACGGAGACACTCATGAAACCCAGCATGCTCACGACCGCATTGGCTGCTCTGGCGCTCACTGGCGCCGCACACGCTGCCGATTCCATCAAAGTAGGTTTCCTGACCACATTGTCCGGGCCCGGTGGCGCCATCGGCAGTGATATCCGCGACGGCTTCGAGCTGGGTCTGAAGCACGCCGGCGGCAAGCTGGGCGGCCTTAATACGGAACTGCTCGTTGTCGACGATCAGCAGAAGGCCGATGTCGGCAAACAGGCTGTGGACCGACTCATCAAGCGAGACCATGTCGACGTGATGACCGGCATGGTCTTTTCCAACGTCCTGTTGCCCGTGATGCCTGGAATCCTCGCAAGCGACACCCCATACATTTCCACCAATACTGGCCCACAAGAGTACGCTAGCGCGGGTTGCAACAAGAATTTCTTCGTGGTGTCCTGGCAGAACGAAGACATTCCCGCAGCCATGGGCAAGTACGTCACCGATCAGAAGCACAAAAGCGTGTTCCTCATCGCCCCCAACTACCCGGGAGGACGCGAGTCGATCGGCGGCTTCAAACATGCCTACAAAGGCAAGATCGCCGACGAGGTCTATGTGAAGATCGGCCAACTTGATTTCTCGGCGGAATTGGCCCAGGCGCGCGCATCGGGCGCCGATTCCGTGTTCTTCTTCCTGCCGGGGGGCATGGGCATCAGCTTCATCAAGCAACTGGTTGCCTCCGGCCTATCCAAGGACATGGCCATTTACACCCCCGGATTCTCGGGCGACCAGGACACCATCAAGGCCGTTGGCGACCCCATGCTGGGGCTTTACAACGCCTCGCAATGGTCGCCCGACACCGACAATGCTCAAAACAAACAGTTCGTGGCCGATTTCGAGAAAACCTACAAACGCATACCGACCATGTATGCATCGCAAGGCTATGACGCCGCCCTGCTGCTGGATGGCGCCGTCCGCAAGATCGGCGGAAAGATCGAAGACAAGGAGGCATTCCGCCAAGCACTCGCCAGCGCCCCCTTCAAGTCGGTACGCGGCAATTTCAAGTTCAACACCAACCACTACCCCATCCAGGATTACCACATGCGCGTCATCCAGAAAGATGCAGAGGGCCGGTTGACAAACAAGACCGTAGGCCTGGTCTTCAAGGACTACCACGACATCTATGCACCGCAATGCAAGATGTAAACCGCGACACCCAAGCACTCATACCCCGGCTGGGCCGGGGCCCCGAATACCGAAGGACTGTCATGCCATACACGAATGAAGAGATCGCCACGCTCGTGCGTGACGATTGCGTACACAAGTCGGTCTATACCGATCCTGAACTGTTCCAGCTCGAAATGGATCGCATCTACGGTCACGCCTGGATCTACGTTGGACACGAAAGCCAGGTACCCAAGGTCGGTGACTATCACACGACGCGCATCGGCGACCAGGACGTCATCATGGTGCGTAGCGCCGACCAGAAAGTCCATGTCCTCTATAACCGCTGCCCTCACAAGGGCGCGCAACTGGTGGGCGACGCGGACGGCAACGTGGGGCGGTTTTTCCGCTGCCCCTACCACGCCTGGACATTCAATCTGGACGGCAGCCACCTTGCCGCCCCAATGCGCAGCGGATTTGAAGGCACGAACTTCGATATCCGCGATCCCGACTTCGCCATGCGCCCGGTAGCGCGCGTCGAATCCTACCGCGGCTTCGTATTTGCCAACCAGGCCGCCCAAGGCCCCTCGCTGGAGGAGTTTCTGGGTGGCGTAAGGTCGTCCATCGACAACCTGTGCGATCGCTCGCCGGTCGGCGAGGTCGAGGTGGCCGGCGGGGTCTTCAAGGTCTGGCAACCCTCGAACTGGAAAGTCTTCTACGAGAACCTGCACGACACCATGCATGCGCGCGTCACGCATGAATCCTCTTATGCCTCGGCGCGCCAGCAAGCCGAGTCCATCGGTCACATGCCGCTGGAACTGCATATCATGGAAGGCAACGGCGAACCCTACACCTTCTGGGAAAAGCTGGATCTGTGCGCTTACGATCACGGCCACGGCTATATGGAAGGCATATTCAACCCAGGCGCAATCGAGACCGATCCGGTCAGTCGCGCGCACTTCGAATCGCTTGTCGCCGTGCACGGCCGCGAACGGGCATTGGAGATCCTGGGCGTCAATCGCCACAACACCATCATTTACGGCAGCGGTTCGCCTCACACCGTCTTCCAGCAGTTCCGTGTGATCCGCCCCGTCGCCGTCGACCTGACCCGCATCGAGATCCAGGTATTTCGCCTCAAGGGGGCGCCGGACGCTGTGTTTCAGCGGGGGTTGATGTACGCCAATCTGATCAACTCGCCGTCCTCCAATGTCATGCCCGACGATATTGAGGTCTACCATCGTTGCCAGCTCGGCAACATGACCCGAGGCGGCGACTGGGTCAGCCAACATCGGTATCACGGTACCGACAAGACCATTCCGGGCGGCATGGTGTCGGTGAACGGCACCAGCGAACTACCCATGCGCAATCAATTCAAGGCCTGGAAGCAGTACATGCTCGGCCAAGTGTGAATCAAGGAGGTCATCATGCTATTCGACATCGACTTCGACGTCGCCACCGACTCGGTCAAGCCCGTCAACACCCCGATGGAAACCTGGCACCAGGTTCAGCAGTTCATCTTCCATGAGGCCCGTCTGCTCGATGAGCGACGCTGGCAGGAATGGCTGGACCTCTGGACCGATGACGGCATGTACTGGATACCGCAGGAGCACGGCCAGACCAGTCCCTATGACCATATCTCATTGTGTTGGGAAAACAAGATACTGCGCGAAATGCGTATCCGCACCTTGACCAATGAACGCAACTGGGCGCAACAGCCCGTGACCCACTCGAGCCGCGTCATCGGCAATGTGATGATCGATGGCACCGATTCAGAAGGCTACCTCGTCGTTCGGTCGGCGTTTCATCTGACTGAATCGCGCAAGGACGAGACGCGGTATGTTGCCGGATCGTACATCCATAAGCTGGCGTCCACCGATGGCGGCTGGCGGATTCGCCTCAAGCAGGTGAACCTCGTCAACTGCGATGGCACGCACAAATCGATTCAGGCCCACATCTGATGATGCACACATCTCCCGCCGCACTCATTGCCCTGCATTATCAGAACGATGTCGTGCACGAAGAAGGGAAGATCAGGGTCGGCCTCAGCGCAGACAGCCCGCAGCGCGCACAACTGATCCAGGCCGCTGCGGGCCTGATGCGCCGGGCCCGTGAATGCCTGATGCCCATCATTCATGTACGCATCGCCTTTCGACCGGACTATGCCGACCTTCTGCCCAACATGCCCATCATGAAAAGCGTAGCGGCCTTGGGCGCGTCCGCGGACGGCACCTGGGGCGCCCAGTTCCACGACTCGCTCATGCCCGACCCGGCCAGCGTCCGCGAGTTCGTGGTCACCCATACGCGCATCAACGCTTTCTACGGGTCCCGACTACAGGAAATCCTGAACATCGTCAGGCCGGAGCGCTTGCTGATCGCCGGCGTGTCCACACATTCCGTCGTCGAAGGAACTGTGCGCCATGCCGCCGACGCAGGCTATGACGTGTATGTTGCGGCACCTGCGTGCGCTTCCGCCAGCCATCAGACTCACCAGGCGTCGTTGGACAGCATGAGCCTGATGGCCACGATACTGGATGCACAGGGCGTCGCCGATTTCTTCAATGGGATTGCTTCATGACAACACCCCTCCACCTCCCCGATCTGTCCGGCCGGTCAGCCATCGTGACAGGCGCCACGCAAGGTCTGGGCGCCGACATCGCCCGCGTCCTGTCGGCCTGTGGCGCCTCTGTGTGCCTGGTCGGACGAAATGCCGAAGCAGGCCATGCCATTGCCGAAGAATTGCAGCAGCAACCGGGAGCCCGCGCCATCCATTGCGCCGCGGATATCCAGGACGACGCCCAGATCGACGCCACGATCGAACGCACCCTGACGGAATTCGGGCGGCTGGACATTCTGGTCAACAACGCCTGCAGCTACGACGACAACGGCCTGGCCTCCACCCGGGAACAATGGCATCGAACCTTGGGCGTCAACCTGATTTCCGCCGCAGTCTTCGCACAAAAAGTCGTGCCGCACCTCCCGCGCGGGGGCTGCATCGTCAACCTGGGTAGCACCGGGGGCAAGTTCGGCGCCGCAGGCCGGGCCATCTATCCCGCTTCCAAGGCAGCCTTGCTGCAATTCACTAAAAACCTGGCGGTTACCGTCGCGCCTCAAGGCATACGCGCGGTCGCCGTCTCCCCTGCCTGGACATGGTCGCCCTCGGTCCAGAATTTCAGCCACGGCTCGCGGGAAACGGCCGACGCGGTCGGTGCTCAACTGCATCCTCTGGGCCGGGTAGGTGACGGAGCCGAAATCGGCCAGGTAGTGGCGTTCGTGGCGTCCGACGCCGCGTCATGGATTACCGGCGTGGACATTCCGGTCGACGGCGGGTTTTCGATCCTGGGTCCCGATCAAGGGCTATCGCCGCGCGTCTGGTTCGAACGCCTGACCCCATCATAGACGCTGTCACACGGCCCTGATACAGTAGCGGGATGCGAACGCTCCACTCGTTTTCCGCAATTGCCATCGATGGCCGGCACGTCGAGCTGTCCTCCTACGCAGGCCAGGTGGTGCTGGTCGTGAACGTCGCCTCGCATTGCGGCTTCACGCCCCAGTACCGCGATCTCGAAGCCTTGTACCGGCGCTTCAAGGATCAGGGTTTCGTCATATTGGGTTTCCCTTGCAACCAGTTCGGCGGGCAGGAGCCCGCCGATGAAGCCGGGATACAGGCCTTTTGCAGCCTGAACTACGACGTGACTTTTCCCCTGTTCTCCAAGATCGATGTCAATGGCGCGAAGGCTCACCCCCTGTACGCATGGCTCAAGGAACAGCAGCCCGGCATACTCGGCACACGCGCCCTCAAATGGAACTTCACCAAATTCCTGGTCGGCCGTGACGGACATGTCCTGAAGCGGTATGGTTCATCCACGCCTCCTCATGCCCTGCTCGACGACATCCAGGCCGCCCTTGCTCCACACGGCGCGGCGGGTGGCGGGTCGCTCCAGGACCACGCATCGGCATCATCGGAACACCCCAAGGATAGTCATGATTGACCTGTATTACTGGACCACGCCCAACGGCCACAAGATCACACTGTTTCTCGAAGAGGCCGGCCTCCCCTACACCTTGCACGCCGTCAATATCGGCAAAGGCGATCAGTTCCAGCCGGATTTCCTGCGCATCGCCCCCAACAACCGCATCCCGGCGATCGTGGACCATGCCCCGGCCGATGGCGGAGCCCCCATCCCGGTTTTCGAATCGGGGGCCATTCTGCTTTATCTTGCCGAGAAAACCGGAAAATTCATCCCATCGGACATCCGCGCCCGGACGGAGACTCTTGAATGGCTGTTCTGGCAGATGGCCGGCCTTGGCCCCATGGCAGGGCAGAACCATCATTTCGCCACCTATGCCATCGAAAAAATTCCGTACGCCATCGATCGCTATGTCCGCGAAACCGGCCGGCTGTATGGCGTACTCAACAAACACCTTGCCGACCGCGAATACATCGCAAACGAGTACACCATTGCCGACATGGCCTGCTACCCCTGGATCGTTCCCCACGAGCGGCAAGGCCAGGATCTGAACGAATTTCCGCACTTGAAGCGCTGGTTCGAGGCCATCGCCGCAAGACCGGCCACGCTGCGCGCCTACGACAAAGCCAAAACGATCAATACCTCACCCACCATCAACTCCGAGGAAGCCCGCAAAGTATTGTTCGGGCAGGATTCTCACACCATCCGATGATCACCATGCCCGTTGCCGCATCCGCATCATTGTTCCCGCGCCTGCTCCGCCTGGCGACCCTGACAGGCGCCGCCCTGGTTCTGGCTGCGTGCGCAAGCTCGCCCCCGTCGAATATTTCCTTGATCCCCGCCACGAAGACCGACGAGCAGACCAGCAAAGAAGGCTTGTTTACGCAACCGCTCAAATGGGATCGCAAGAAACCCGGTTGTTCCGGAGAATGCCCCGAAATCAAAGTGGATTCACTGGTTTTTCCGGGCAATCCAAAACTGACCGAACTCATTGATCATGCGCTGGCGGTCATGACAGGCGTCGGATCGGGCGGCCCACGCCCCTACGACACCTTGGCGGGATATGAAACGTATTTCTGGAAAGTGGCGGCCCCTCGCGATTCCACCGTTTTCTCGGCCAAGACGCGCTACCGCAACAAGCACCTGACGGTCGTGCAGTTGGACAGCTGGCAGTACTTCACGGGTGCGGCGCACGGCATCAATGCAACCCAGTTCCTGAATTGGGACAACACGGCAGGCAAGGCTCTCGGCCTGGCGAACATTCTCCAGCCTGGCAAGGAAGCCGCCTACGTCGAGGCACTGCGCCAGGCGCATGCCAGATGGCTGGAAAACAATGACGACGCGAAACGCGACCCGGCCACCTACCAGCGGCTGTGGCCTTTCCAGCCCAGCGACAACTTCGCCTTCACCGATTCCGGACTGGTCGTCAAATACGATTCGTACGCCATTGCGCCGTACTCATTCGGGCAACCCGAACTGCTTATCCCCTACAGCGCACTGCAGGGCGTACTCAGATCCGAATTCATGCCGTCCTAGCCCGCCGGCACTCGTTGGCTATCGAGCACCGAAGCGTACCAGCGCACGGCCCGTTCCGCCGCGGTACGCGGTGCCTCCGACATCAGCGCTTCCAGAGTCTGATCGGCGAGCGCCTTGCGCCATGCCGACTCAGCGCGCCGCATGGCGGTCGTGATTGCGCACGGCCTCGTGCATTCCTCGGCCGGCGATGCCCCGGTTCCCTGACGTCGGATCTCCGTGCAGCGAAACGCCGCCTCGGGCCCTTCTATCGCGTCCACGATTTCGAGCAGGGTAATCTCGGCCGGTTTGCGCGCCAGCCGGAACCCCCCCTTTGATCCCGGCAAAGAAGCCAGGATCCCACCGCGCACCAATGCCTGGAGCGCCTTATTGAGGTAGGCCGGGGCCAGCCCGAATTTCTCCGCAAGCCTTGCGGTAGAAACGACCTCACCTTCGCCTATCCAGGCCAGGGCCAGACAACAATGCAGGCCCCACTCCACCCCTGCGCTCATTCTCATGATCGGATTTCCTTATGCTTCATAACCTGGATTATATATATCCAAATTCTGATTGACCACGATCCAGCGCCCACCTAGAATCTGGATACCAAACATCCTTATTAAAAGAATTGGCAGTGCATCAATCATTGTGATTCAAAGGGACCAAGCGGCCGCAGAACGATGCCGCAATCGAGGAGCGAAACTCATGAAACATATCGTAGTACTGGGTGGTGGGTTTGCAGGGTTCTGGAGCGCGGCCGGCGCGGCGCGCAAGCTGGATGAATTGGGGGCGTCCCCGGATGTGAGAATCACCTTGGTCGACAAGAACGACTTACACAGCATCCGGGTACGGAATTACGAAGCGGATCTCGATTCGTACATCATTCCGTTCAGCCAGTTGCTGGCCCCCATCGGCGTCGAGCACCTCCAGGGAACAGTGCAGGACATCGATACCCGGCACAACACCGTTTCCGTGGCGACAACATCAGGAGAGCAGACGCTTCACTACGACCGTCTCGTCTACGCGTTGGGCAGTCAGGTATTGCGTCCATCCGTCACAGGGCTTCAGAAGCACGCATTCGACATCGACACGTATCACGGAGCGAAGCAACTGACCGAGCATCTGGAATCGTTGCCTGGCTCTTCCCATGGCCCTGAAAAATACACGGCCGTCGTCATCGGCGCTGGCCTGACGGGCATCGAGCTGGCCTGCGAACTGCCCTCGCGCCTGCAGGCGATCCGAAACCGGGCAGGCGGCACGGAGCCTGTCCGAGTGATTCTCGCCGACGCCAACACCCATATCGGCTCCGACATGGGATCGCAGGCACAGACTGTGATCAACGAGGCGCTGGACGCCCTGCAGGTCGAAACACTCACGGATGCACGCATCACGTCCGTCGATGCCAATGGCCTGACACTCGCGGATGGCGAACGCATCGCTGCTTCGACGGTCGTCTGGTGCGCTGGCATGCACGCCAACCCGTTGGGCACGCTGTTGCCGGTAACGAAGGATCGCCTGGGAAGAATCCCCGTCGATGAATTCATGCGCGTCGAAGGCCTTGCCCAGGTCTTTGGCGCGGGAGACGCCGCCTGGTCCATGATGGACGAACAGCATGCTTCCGTCATGTCGTGCCAGCACGGCCGCCCCATGGGGCGCTACGCAGGCCATAATGTCGTGGCCGATCTGCTTGGGGAACCCATGCTGCCGCTGCGCATCGACTGGTACGTCACCGTGCTGGACCTCGGGCCATGGGGGGCGGTCTATACCGAAGGATGGGACCGCCGCGTGGTCTCGACGAAATCCGATGCGAAGCAAACGAAGCGCATCATCAATGGAAGTCGAATTTACCCCCCCAAATCAGGCATCAGGGAGGAAATCCTCGCAGCGGCCGCGCCTGGCGTTCAGACCCGGCCGAAAGTGCAAACTGAATGCCAGATGGATGAGGCTGATCAATAGGCCGGATCCTGCTTGCCGTCAAAACGGTCCAGGTTGAAGTAACGCGAGGATGAACCGCCTTGCGCATCTGGAGCGGCCTTTTTGGAGTCGGTGCCGCCGTCCGGAATCACGGCGGGCGGCAGCAAGTCCACCGTGGTCAGCCCTTGTCCGTTACCGGAGCCGGCGCCCGTTCCGGCCTGGTTTGATGCGACGCCCGCCATGCCGGCAGCCCCGTCCTGGCTGCCATCCTCGGCAGTCGGTTCGCGGACGCGACGCGTGGCGCGTTCGGCCAGCACCTTCTTCTTCAAGGCATCCAGCTTATCCGCCAGCTCGCGATGGTCGCGCAGGCGCGCCCAGGTCACGGCATCCTGCCCCTTGAGGTTTCGTGTCGTGACGTCGGCGCCGGCCTGCAACAATTGCCGCACCACCGTTTCGTTCCCCGACAAAGCGGCCATCATCAAGGGAGTCGTGCCATCCGGCCCGGGAGCATTGGGCAAGGCCTTTTTGCTCAAGAGCATTCTGACCATGTCCTCCTGGCCCTTGGACGCCGCATAATGCAAGGGCGTCCAGCCGAGGCGATTGACCTGCGCACCACGTTTGATCAGCGCTTCGGCGCGCCGAACCTCGCCGACGATGGCCAGGTACATGAGCGGCGTCTCACCATTGCGGTTCTCGATATTGACATTGAGCCGCTTGTGCGCAGCCAGCAAATCGTAGACGCGCCATGCCCCATTGCGGATGGCCAGCATGATCGCCGGCTGTCCGTCGGGATTGACGGCGTTGGGGTCATCCCCTTGGGCGAGGTCTGTCTTGATGACATCGATTCGGTCGTTCGCGATGTCCACCCACCAGCCGCCATTGCTTGCCAGTACCGTCGCACTGAGCGCCAGGCCAACGGCCGCGACCATGACTTTCTTCATACTTCGATACGTCCTGCTTTGCACAGTTTCTTTCATGGCTGCCACGCTCACACTTGGAAGAAGGCGTTCATCAATGTTCCGCCGATCTCGGGATTTTATTGAAAAGTTTAAAGAAATTATCGCTGGTGGCCTGTGCCACCTCAGCCACGGTGATGCCCTTCAGGTCGGCGATCTTTTCGGCGACATGCTTCACAAGCGATGGGTCATTGGTCTTTCCGCGGAACGGAACTGGGGCCAGATAGGGGGAATCCGTTTCGATCAGCAAGCGGTCCAGGGGCACTTTGCGCGCAACGTCCTGAAGCTCGACCGCCTTCTTGAAGGTCACGATGCCGGACAAAGAGATATAGAAATTCATGTCCATGGCCGCCTGGGCCACTTCCCAGGATTCCGTGAAACAGTGCATGACGCCGCCGACTTCGCCGGCCCCCTCCTCACGCATGATGCGCAGGGTGTCTTCACTGGCCGATCGGGTGTGAATGATCAAGGGCAGGCCGCTCAGGCGACTCGCCCGGATATGGGTGCGAAACCGGTCCCGCTGCCATTCCAGGGGCTCGGAAAGCCGAAAGTAGTCCAAGCCCGTTTCACCGATCGCCACCACCTTGGAGGAAGAACCGCCCAACTCGGCGAGCTCTTCCGCCGTCGGAACCGGGGTGTCTTCATAATCGGGATGCACACCGACCGACGCATACAAACGTTCGTGGGGGGCCACCAGCTCCATCAGGCCGGGCCACTGGGGCATGTTGACGCTGACCACCAGAGCGTGACTGACTTTGTTCTGGTCCATGCGCGCCAGGATGTCGGGCAGGTTCTGCGCCAGTTCGGGAAAATCAAGATGGCAATGGGAATCTACAAACATGATGTTGAACTCTGTGAAACGCCGGTCGGGTGCGACCGATCAAGGACGATCCTGGGGCAAACAGGCCTGAACCATCCGGAGCACTGCGCTATCCACGAATAATTTTGCATTCAAGGGGTGATCGGCCACGGCCTTCTGCTGGGCCAGCCATTTTCCCGCCTCGGAAAGACGGGCCGCGGAAGCGCGGGACGCGATGGCGCCAAGTTGCGTGGCTTGCGCCGGAAAATAACGGATGGGCGCGCCGCAGGCGGCCAGGGAAAGGTCCAGCATGACCCGCTGGAAGGCGTCGATCCAGATGCCCGCAGGTTCTTTCTCAAGGGCATCGGCCACCACCGACGTGTCGGGCGCCCCTCCAGAGGCGAGCGCTGCGAGAAACCCCTCGAGCCACACGGGGCACGCCGAGCCGCCGGCCGTGGCCAATTCCAGCGCCCGCAAAGGCGCGCCGCCGGCCGCCGCCAACCAAGGCGCCGGATCCTCCACCCCCTGGGCCCGCATCCAAGCCGTACTCTCGGCAAGAGAGGGCACGGCAAGCGGCAGGCGTCGACAACGAGAGACCAGCGTGGGCAGTATCCGATCCGGCGCATCCACGACCAGCAGAAAAACCGTGTGCTCGGGCGGCTCTTCCAGAACTTTGAGCAGCGCGTTGGCGGAGATCGCATTGAGTGCTTCGGCGGGATACAGCACCGCAACGCGCCAGCCGCCGCGATGGGTGGCGGTATTGAACCAGTCGGTCAGGGCGCGCAATTGGTCCACCCGGATGTCGCGGGACAAGGCCTTCTTGCCCGAATCCGCCGCATCGTCCGAAGAGTCCGGGTCGGCGCCTTCGGCTTGAGCGACCGCATCCGGACGGATGCGCCGCAGATCCGGGTGATTGCCCCCCGCAACCCATTGGCAGGCCGGGCACTGGCCACAGGCCAGTCCATCGCGGGGCGCCTCGCACAGCAGGCTGGCCGACGCCGCCAGGGCAAACTGCCGCTTGCCGATACCGGACAGGCCATGAATGAGCCATGCATGCCCGAAACGCTCGCGGCTTCCCAGCCAGGCGGATGCCTGCGCGACTTGCCAGGGGAGGAAGCGCGGAATGTCGCTCATGCGGTGAGTTCCTTCCAGTCACGAACCAGGCGATCCAGTTGCTGCGCCAGGTCATCGCGAACCACCTCGATCGGACGGGTGGAGTCGACGATACGCATGCGCTCCGGACACTGACGCACACGCGCGTGATAGGCCCTGCGTGTACGCTCGAAAAACGCATCGCCCTCTTGTTCGAAGCGGTCCAGCTCGCGACTGCGGGCGAGCCGCTCACGCGCGACGTCCAGCGGCACATCGAAGAGCCAGGTACGATCGGGCTGAAGATCGTGATGCACCCATTGCTCGAGCACCCCAACCGCGGATGCCCCCAGCTCGCGGCCGCCCCCCTGGTAGGCATACGTGGCGTCAGTGAAACGATCGCATACCACCCATTGCCCCGCATCGAGCGCCGGACGAATGACCGTTTCGATGTGCTCGCAACGAGCTGCGAACATCAGCAACGTTTCCGTCTTGAGGTGCATGGGCTGGCTGAGGACCATCTGGCGCAACTGTTCACCCATTGCCGTTCCGCCCGGCTCCCGCGTGCACAGGACATCCACCCCCGACTCGACGAGCTTATCCACCAGCCATTGAACATGCGTGCTCTTGCCGGCGCCGTCCAAGCCCTCGAGAGTGATGAAGCAACCACGCTTTATGGGGCTCATCGTGCCTGCCTCAGTATGTATTTGGAAACCGCCCTGTTATGAGCATCCAGATTCTCGGAGAACTCGCTGGTGCCGTCACCGCGCGAAACGAAATACAGGAACTTGTGCTTTTCCGGATGCAGTGTAGCCTGGAGCGCCGCCTTGCCCGCCGCTGCGATCGGAGTGGGAGGCAACCCGGGACGCGTATAGGTGTTCCACGGCGTGTCCGCGGCAAGATCCGCCTTGCGTATCCTGCCTTGGTAACTGTCCCCCATGCCGTAAATGACCGTCGGATCCGTCTGCAGCGGCATGCCCAGGCGCAAACGGTTCATGAACACACCGGCCACGCGGGGCCTGTCCTCGCCATGCCCGGTCTCTTTCTCGACAATGGAAGCCAGCACCAGCGCTTCATAAGGTGACTTCAAGGGCAGATCCGGATCCCGCCCTGCCCACAAGGCATCCAGGATCTTCTGTTGCGCGTGATAGGCGCGCCTGAGAATATCGAAATCGCTCGTGCCCGGTCCGAACACATAGGTATCGGGGTAGAACAGTCCCTCAGGGCTGGTATCGGCCGAACCCAGCATTTGCAGCAGCTCCGCGTCGGTCTTGCCTTCCATGGTCTGCTTGACCTTGGGGTCTTCGCTCAGCGCCTGGCGAATACGCCGGTACGTCCATCCCTCGACGAAAGTCAGCCTGACCTGAGTCATGTCGCCCGCCGCCATGCGCTCGAGCAGCGCCCGGGGCGAGTCGCCGCGCACCGCTTCATACCCGCCGGCCTTGATGAGCGTGTCGCGACGAGTAATCCGGGCCAAAGCCACGAAGGCATCGGCGTTGATGTCTATGCCGGCCTGTTTCATCGCGAGCGCGACCTCACGAGGGCGGCTGCCGGGCTCGACCAGGAAATCGATGCGATCGGCGGACAGGCTCACGGGTTTGCCGGACCAATACCAGAACCCACCGACCGCAAGCGCCGCCGCTACAAAGGCGAACAACAGGCACCAAAGAATGAGACGCGTAAATCTGTTCATTACTCAGAGTTTAGCCGAGGAAGGCCGTACACTTTGCAGTGGCATCACGACGGCAATGGAGGAAAGCTCGTATCATAAACGCTGTGTTTATTCATGTCTGTGACTCGCTTATCCATGAACCAGCCAGTGTCGAATTTCGCCGCACCCTTGAACGATCTCGCCGTCATCGAAATCACGGGAAATGATGCCGTGAGCTTCCTGCACGGGCAGTTGACCCACGACATTGCCGGCCTTGGACAAGGCCAGGCCCGCCTTGCCGGCTATTGCACAGCCAAGGGGCGCCTGCTGGCCACCCTGCTCATCTGGCACGACGATAACGACGGCGCTCCCGTCCTGCGGGCCATGCTCAAGGCCGACATCGCCGCAGCGCTCGTCAAACGCCTGACCATGTTCATTCTCCGCGCCAAAGTCGGCATAACGCTGACGAAGCTTGAGGTGACAGGCGTCGCTCTCGAACGCCACGACGCCGCCTCCGCCCAGAGCCTGGGCGCACCTGCCATTCCGGACGATACGCCGGCCTACACCACCCTGCGGCACAATGGCGCAACCTGGATCCTGGCGCCCGGCGCCACGGCGCAGAACATCCGCTGGTGGGTGGTTGACACAGCGCCACCTGCCCAGGCCGATCCTTTGTCCCGGCCTTTGTGGCAGGCGGCCGACATCGCCGCCGGCCTACCCTGGGTGGAAGCCGCCACCCAGGACACCTTCATCCCCCAGACCTTGAATCTCGACCTGATCGACGGAGTCAGCTTCACCAAGGGGTGCTATCCCGGGCAGGAGGTCGTCGCACGCAGCCATTACCGCGGCACCGTCAAGCGACGCATGGCCTATGGTGTGGCAAACGCCTCGCCGCAGCTAGCCGGGCAGAACGCAGCTCTTGCGGGCATGGACATCTATAATGCGCTGCAGCCGGATAACCCCTGCGGACGCGTCGTCAACGCCGCCATCGCCGGCGACACCCTTGCGATGCTGCTGGAAATCCAGTTGGGCGATCTGGAAACAGCGCATTTCAGGCTGGGGTCCGCAAGCGGCAGCCCCATCGAAATCAAGCCATTGCCTTATGCGCTCGTAGCCTGAAACACCCCGCGCGAACGGGGCCTGCAGGGCTCACTGAAGCGGCCGGCTAGCTCTGATTGCCGAGATCCCTCAACGGATGGGGCCAATCCAGCGGCCAGGACTGGGCGAAGAAGCGCTCCACCCAGGTCTCGTCGGCCTCGTTCCAGGAAGCCGGCTGCCATCGAGGGGTGTTGTCCTTGTCGACCAGCAAGGCCCGAACGCCTTCCTCGAAGTCCGGTTCGGCCATGCAACGCAGCATCACGGTGTATTCCAGACGAAACACTTCGGCCAGTGACAGCGTTCTAGCCCGCTCCAATAGCGTGTAACAAATGCGGGCCGCTCCGGGGGCTCCCGCCGCAAACCTTGCCGCGGCGTGTTGCAGCCATCCATCTCCCGATCGGGCGCACGCCAAGAGCCGCTGGCAGATCGCTTCGAAATCCGGACCCCGGCAAAGATCGGCGATGCGATCGGCGTGCGTCTGCACAGGCCCTGTCGGCGAGCCTGAGCCGGGTTCCATTGCGCAAAGCAGACGATGAAGCATGGCATCGTTGCGGTTGCGCGCCGCCTCCCAGGGCGTCGCCAGCAGGCACTGGCGAACATCGGACCAACGCGAAGAGTCGATGACATAGTCGGCCAGACCCAGATAGCGGCAATCGCCGGCGCCCAGCTGGGCTCCGGTCAGCCCGAGGAAAAGCCCGAGTCCCGGCGGCAGGCGCCCAAGCATCCAGCTTCCTCCGACGTCGGGGAAAATGCCAATGGCCACTTCGGGCATGGCAAAACGGGTGGTTTCACCCACCACACGATGACTCCCCCCCATCATGAGCCCGACACCGCCCCCCATCACGATCCCCATCCCCCAGACGAGCACGGGTTTGGCGCAGCGATGTATGGCGTAATCCAGCCGATACTCGACTTCGAAGAAACGCCGCACGTAGGTGTTGTTCCAGATGGAACCGTGGGGAGTGGTCTCGAGTGCGGCCATCAGGCTGTGCAGATCGCCGCCTGCGCAGAAGGCCTTTTCTCCGCTGCCGCGCAGGACGATCACGGCAATCGCGGGATCGGCTTCCCATTGACGCAACCGCCCCAGCAGCGACTCGCACATCTGAAGGGTCAGGCCATTGAGAAAACGCGGACGATCCAGTGTGGCCATCCCGATTTTCTTGCCGCCTTCGGCTGCGAGCTCTTCGAACAGTATCGGAGTTTCCATGAATGTAGCGTGCCCTGTCGTGAATCAGACAACCTTCTTGTTGCGTTTGCGCGGCTCGCCGCGAGGGCGGACTCTCGCCGCCTCACGGTGTGCCGCACGCCGCCGGCGCGACTCCTTCGGGTCGAACACCAGCGGCCGATAGATTTCGACTCTGTCCCCGGCCTCCAGGATTCGCTCCAGGCCGCAAGCCTGCCCGAAAACACCGACGCAGGGGGTGGCAAGCGGATACTCCGGAAAGCTCTGCGCAAAGCCACTGGCCTGCAATGCCTGCGCCACTGTCGTCCCCGGCGCCAGGGTCACGGTACGCCGCCAGATCGTCCCGGGCGTGGCGTGAATAACCTCGATCACCAGGTCCCTCCCGGAATCGTCAGTCTCCATAGCAAGCCTGCGCACGCTGTGTGAACGAATCGATGAAACTCGTGGCAATGCGGTTGAACACCGGGCCGACGACCATTTCCAGCGCCCGATTGGAGAAGGCGTACTCCATGGTGTACACGACCTTGCAGGCGTCTTCGGCCAATTCGATGAACTCCCAGTTGCCCTTCAACGCCGAAAAAGGTCCATCCACCAGATTGAAAGTGATTCGATGCGGGTAGTCGTGGGTATTGCGCGTACTGAAGGTCTGCTTTATGCCCGCAAAGCTGATGGTGATGGCAGCCTGCATGCCTTCCTCGGAGCGTTCCTGTATGACGGCCCCGCCACACCAAGGCATGAATTCGGGGTATTTGTCCACCGCCGCCACAAGATCGAACATCTGGGCACAACTGTAAGGAACAAGGACGGAACGTTGAACGGTATGCATCGAAAGTCGTAAATGGATAGAATGTTTTGATTTTAGCCGCTATAACAACATTGATTCATGAGCATCGTCGAAAACCGCAAGGCCACCCACGACTACTTCATCGAAGATCGCTTCGAGGCAGGCCTTGTGCTGGAGGGCTGGGAAGTCAAGGCCATCCGTGCAGGCCATGTGCAGATCAAGGAAAGCTACATCATCGTGCGTGATGGCGAGATCTGGGTCGTCGGCATGCATATCAGCCCCCTTGCCACCGCTTCCACCCACATTCATCCGCAGAACACCCGTACCCGCAAGCTTCTCTTGCGCGCCGAGGAGATCAGCAAGCTCATCGGCAAGGTCGAGCAGCGCGGCTACACACTGGTGCCGCTCAACCTGCATTACAAGAACGGACGCATCAAGATGGACTTCGGGCTGGGCCGGGGCAAGAAGCTGCATGACAAGCGAGACACGGCGCGCGACAAAGACTGGGCGCGCGAAAAAGAGCGCCTCATGAAACACGACACCCGTCGCCGGGATTCCTGAAAAATCGCCGGGGCGGCTGCTACGCAAGGCCCATCTACGAGAAAGCGAATCCTTCGAGCCCAAGCAACGCCAGTTTCCGCTCCAGGCCTCCGCTATAGCCCGTGAGCATGCCGTTCCTGGCGATTACCCTGTGGCAGGGAATGATGATGCTGATGGGATTGCGCCCAACTGCTTGGCCAACGGCACGGCCATGCTTCGAAGACAAGCCCGCGGCACGGCCGATCTCGGCATAAGTCTGCAATTCGCCAAAAGGAATCGCCAGCAAGGCCTCCCACACCTTGCGCTGAAACACGGTACCCGGCAAGCTCAGGGGCAGGTCGAATTGCCTCCGGCCCCCTTCGAAGTACTCTTGCAGCTCCTGCTTGGCGCGGCCAAGCAACGCCCTGTCTTCCTGGGGAATGTCCTTCTGCAGATGAATCAGTCCGCCCTCCTCCTCCAGAAGGGCTTCGCGTCCCTCGAGCAGAGACTTCATGTTGAAAGCGGTGTCGCCCTGTTCGCAACTTGCGGCACCCTTCACATCGGCAGCCGCCTCCAGCGCCAGCTCTCCGTTGGCGCCATGCTCCACTTTGCGCCTGACCCTCAGGCCACGGATGCTTTGTCCATTGAGCATGCCAGCTGCGGGGTCGAATCGCGCCGGCCTCATCGCCGGAAAGCCTTGAACACGGGGACAATCCTTTTGGCCGATAAAGAACAAGCCGGTCAAGCGCCCTTGTCGGGATCGCAGCAGGATCCACCCGCAAGACGAATGAACCACGGCATAGGAGTCGAGCGTTGGGGATGCGGAAGACGACAGACGTATATCCATGGCGATCGATCACTGAAATGATTGTCCGGCGTCGCGTCAAAAGCAGAACAGCGCATCCGGGCTCATGGCCCGGATGCGCTGTTCTGTTGCTTCAGGCCGTCTGGAAGCGGCGGCCCTAAAACCCGGTCTGGCGTCTATCAGGCCTTGGCCAGACGCTGCCAGGTGTCCACGACCGTATCCGGGTTGAGTGACATGGACACGATGCCCTGGTCACGCAACCACAGAGCCAGATCGAGATGGTCGCTGGGTCCTTGACCGCAGATACCCACATATTTACCGGAAGCCAGGCAAGCCTTGATCGCGCGATTCAACATGAACTTGACGGCCTCGTCACGCTCGTCGAAATCCGCCGCCAGCAGCTCCATCCCGGAATCGCGGTCCAGACCCAGGGTGAGCTGAGTCATGTCGTTCGAACCGATGGAGAAGCCGTCGAAGTGCTGCAGGAACTGATCCGCCAGAATGGCGTTGGAGGGGACCTCGCACATCATGATCAGGCGCAGACCGTTCTCGCCACGGGCCAGGCCGTTGCGCGCCAGCAGGTCGACGACTTTTTCCGCCTGCGACACCGTGCGCACGAAAGGCACCATGATCTCGACGTTGGTCAGGCCCATTTCGTCGCGCACTTTCTTGAGCGCCTCGCATTCCATGCGGAAGCATTCCTGGAAATCCTCGGAAATATAGCGCGAGGCGCCACGGAAACCCAGCATCGGGTTTTCCTCTTCCGGCTCGTAACGGGATCCGCCGACCAGCTTGCGGTACTCGTTGGACTTGAAATCCGACAGACGGACGATGACAGGCTTGGGGTAGAACGCCGCAGCGATCGTCGCGACCCCTTCGGCAAGCTTTTCCACGAAGAACGCGCGCGGGCTGGCGTAGCCCCGGGCGGCGGATTCCACCGCTTTCTTGAGCTCGCTGTCCACGTTCGGGTAGTCGAGAACCGCCTTGGGGTGGACGTTGATGTTGTTGTTGATGATGAACTCGAGACGAGCCAGACCGACGCCGCCGTTGGGAATCTGCGAGAAGTCGAACGCAAGTTGCGGGTTGCCGACGTTCATCATGACCTTCAGGCCGATGTCGGGCATTTCGCCCCAGCGGACTTCCTCGATCTCGGTTTCGATCAGGCCATCGTAGATACGGCCCTCGTCGCCCTCGGCGCAGGAAACGGTGACCTCTTTGCCATTGGTGAGCACATCGGTGGCATGCGCGCAACCGACCACGGCGGGAATGCCGAGTTCGCGCGCGATGATGGCCGCGTGGCAGGTACGGCCGCCGCGGTTGGTCACGATGGCCGAGGCCAGCTTCATGACGGGTTCCCAGTTGGGGTCGGTCATGTCCGTGACGAGAATGTCGCCAGCCTTGACCTGATCCATCTCGGACACATCAGCCACGATGCGCACTTTGCCCGAACCGATCTTCTGGCCGATGGCGCGTCCGGTGACGAGAACTTCGCCGGTGGCCTTGAGGCGATAGCGTTCCTGGACATCGTGGGGGGACGCCTGGGACTTCACGGTTTCGGGGCGGGCCTGAAGGATGTAGATCTTGCCATCGATGCCGTCGCGGCCCCATTCGATGTCCATGGGGCGCTTGTAGTGCTTCTCGATGATCACCGCATAGCGCGCAAGCTCGATGATCTCTTCATCGGTCAAGGAATAACGATTGCGCTCGGAGACGGGCACATCGACGGTGCGCACGGCCACACCCGCGGTACGCTCGGGATCGAACTCCATCTTGATCAGCTTGGAGCCGATGCGGCGGCTGATGATGGGGTAGTGCCCGGCCGCGAGCGTGGGCTTGAACACATAGAATTCGTCGGGGTTCACCGCCCCTTGCACGACCGTTTCGCCCAGGCCATACGAGGACGTGATGAAGACGACGTCATCGAAACCGGATTCCGTGTCCAGCGTGAACATCACGCCGGCGCTGCCTTTGTCGGATCGCACCATGCGCTGGATGCCCGCCGACAGGGCGACATCGGCATGTGCATAGCCCTTGTGCACGCGATAGGAAATGGCCCGGTCGTTGTACAACGAGGCAAACACATGGCGAACCTTGTCGAGGACATCGTCGATGCCGACGACGTTCAGGAAGGTTTCCTGCTGTCCGGCGAAGGACGCATCAGGAAGATCTTCGGCAGTGGCCGACGAACGCACGGCGAAAGAGCCTTTGCCATCGGCGTCGAGTTTGGCAAACGCATCACGGATGGCCTGCTCGAGTTCGACCGGGAAAGGCGTTTCGACGATCCATTGGCGAATTTCGGAACCGGCCTTGGCCAATTCGCGCACGTCATCAGGGTCGAAGGATGTCAGGCGCTGAGCGATGCGCTCATCGAGCCCCGTGGATTTGAGAAACCCACGGAACGCGTCGGCGGTCGTCGCAAAGCCACCCGGAACCCGAACACCGGCTCCGGACAACTGGCTGATCATCTCGCCCAGTGATGCGTTTTTACCTCCTACCGAGTCAACGTCCGTCATGCGGAGCTGCTCGAAAGAAACAACATAAGACATAAAGTCACCTTTGACACTATAGAGAAAGCTTGTTTGCTTATCGCATCGCCGATTGCCTACAATTTGCGACGACACACTAACCAAACGAGCCTTACCGCCCCAGGCAGACCATCATCCCGGGATTGTACCGTTTCCAGTCCCTTATGCGCCAATCACACCCATGGACACACCCTTGATCGAACGTACCGTCTTTGTCGTTTCCGACAGCACCGGCATCACCGCCGAAACATTCAGCCAATCCGTCCTTTCGCAGTTCGACGACGCCAAGTTCCGCTCGATCCGCATCCCTTTCATCGACAGCCCCGAGAAGGCCAGCGAAGCGGTGAACCGCATCAACCGCTGCGCCCAGGACGAAAAGCAGGCTCCGCTGGTGTTCAGCACCCTGGTCGACCCCGCCATTTCCCAGCAGATCCAGGACAATGCCCACTGCACATTTCTCGATCTGTTCGGCACCTTCATCAAACCGGTGGAAGAGGCCCTGGGCATGAAGTCCAACCACTCCATCGGCCGTTCGCATGGGGTCGGCCTTTCCCAGAAATACAACAATCGCATCGAGGCCATCAACTTCAGCCTTGCCCACGACGATGGCCAGTTCGTCCATGGCCTGGAACAGGCCGATGTCATTCTTGTCGGTGTCTCCCGCTGCGGCAAAACCCCCACCAGCCTCTACCTGGCCATGCAGTATGCGGTAAAGGCCGCCAACTTCCCGTTGATCCCCGAGGACTTCGAACGAGGCACCCTGCCGGCCACGCTGCAACCCTACCGCCGCAAACTGTTCGGCCTGTCCATCCAGCCGTCCCGCCTGGCCGAAGTGCGCAATGAAAGGCGGCCCAACAGCAAATATGCCTCCATTGATCAATGCCGCTATGAGGTTGCCGAAGCGGAAAGGCTCATGCGCATAGAAAACATCCCCTGGCTCTCCACCACCACCCGCTCGATCGAGGAGATCTCGACCAAAGTGCTCGAGGAGGTCGGCCTGAACCGCCAGCAGTACTGATGCCCCGTCATCCCCTCGAAAGGCGGAATCCGCGCTTGTGGAAAGTACGACCAAGCGCCTGGATCCCGGCCTTCGAGGCGATGAGGAGGCATGGAATGGGTTTCAGCTTTCGCCGGGATGACCAGACAGGTATTGGCGCCGATGCTCGAACAGGCAGATCGCTGCAGCGATGGCTGCGTTCAGCGACTCCACGCCCGGCTCCTGGGGAATGAACACGCGACGCGTGGCCAGTCTCAGCAGATCCGGATCCACCCCCTGCCCCTCGTTGCCGATCAGCCATGCACAGCGTTCGGGCAACGCCCTTGCGTACAGGGACTCCGAATCCTGAAGTGCCGTTGCAACAAGCGGAACATCCAGACGCCCGTGCAATTCCCGCAGATCGGCGCGTTCATGAATCTCCAGCGCAAAGTGCGCGCCCTGCGCGCTGCGCAGCACCTTGGGAGACCATGCCCAGGCACAGCCAGGAGACAGATAGACCTGCCTGATGCCGGCGGCCGCCGCAGTACGCAACAGCGTACCCACATTGCCAGGGTCCTGCACACGGTCCAGCCAGACGCAGGTCTCGCCGATTCGGGCGGGAAGCGGCGGCGCAGCCACTTCGACGAGGAAATAAACCCCTTGACCATGTTCGACGTGAGAAAGCTGCCTGGCAAGCACCGCATCCAGCATGATTCGCGATGACTCGGGCACGGCGGATGCCAGTTCGGCCAGCTCGGCATGCTGCGCCAGCTTCTCCACATCGAAGATGGCCAGCACCGGCGGGCCTTGATGCCGGAGCCACTCCAGGCACAGATGTACGCCTTCCAGCAGGACCTCGTCAGAGCGGCGCCCTTCCTGCTGGCGCACGAGCCGCTTGAACACAGGGTTGTCGCGTGAGCTGATGTGTTTCATGCAGTGCCACCGAGCAAAACCCTGACAGGCGCAAAGCTTCGGCGATGCGCCGGACAGGGCCCATGCGTTCGCAACCTCTCCAGATGCAATGCCGTGCCGTAGCCCTTGTGCTGATCAAAGGCATACTGCGGATACAGAGCATGCAGGGCCAGGCAGTCCGCATCCCGCGCCGTCTTGGCCAGGATGGACGCCGCGGAAATTTGCGCTACTGTGGCATCCCCCTTGACCACCGCCTGGGCCAGGCAGGCCAGGCCTTTGGGAATACGGTTGCCATCGATCAGCGCCTGAGTGGGCGCCAGGGCAAGCCCCTCGCATGCCCTGCGCATCGCAAGCATGGTCGCCTGCAGAATATTGAGCTCATCGATCTCTTGGACACTTGCGCTGGCCACACACCAGGCCAATGCCTTCAGCCGGATGTCCCCGGCCAACTCTTCCCTTCTTGCGGCCGTCAGGGCCTTGGAGTCGGCCAGCCCCGCGACGGGACGATGCGGATCGAGAATCACCGCCGCCGCAAACACAGGGCCGGCCAAAGGCCCCCTGCCCGCTTCATCCACGCCGGCCACCCAGGCACCCGGCTCGAGCTGTGCGTCGAACAGATCAGGCTGCTGCATGTCCCGCCCGCTTGAGTATCGCCTCGGCAGCCAGTGCGGGCGTATCACGCCACAGATCATGATGCATCTGCGTAAACCGCGCCGACACCCTTGCCGCGTTGACGGAATCGCTCAACGCCCTCCAGGTCGCTTCCGCCAGTTTTTCGGGGGTTGCATCATCCTGCAGCAGCTCAGGCACGGCGAAGTCGTTCAACAGCACATTGGGCAGCCCGACCCAGGGAACGGACGGACGCTCCTGGCCGGACTTCCAGGCCATCAGCCGCCGCATCATCGGCGAGAGCACGTAGGAGATGACCATGGGCCGCTTGAACAAGGCGGCCTCCAGCGTTGCGGTGCCGCTGGCCACCAAGACCGCATCGGCCGCCTCCATCGCATCCCAGGCGGCCGGCCGGCCCGCAAGCGATGCCTGGGTCAGCACTCGGAGGTTGGCAATGGGATACTGCTGCAGCCACGCCCGGAATTCCGCTTCGCGCTGGGGATTCACCATGGGGACCAGAACCTGCAGGCCAGGATCCTGGTCCTGCAGTCGACGTACTGCCTGCAGAAAACGCGGCGCCAAAAGCCGGATCTCCGATGCGCGGCTGCCCGGCATGACTGCCAGCACCCTGGCCTGGCTGTCCAGTCCCAGACGCGCGCGAACTGCGGCCTTGTCGGGCCTCATCGGAATGAGCTCGGCCAATGGATGCCCCACATACGTCACAGGCACGCCTTCCTTCTGATAGATGGCCTCTTCGAAAGGAAACAGCACCAGCATGTGCGAGACCGCCTCGCGGATCTTGTGAATACGCTCATAACGCCATGCCCAGATGGACGGGCCGACGAAATGCACGGTGGGGATGCCCGCCTGGCGCAACTGCAGCTCGAGACGCAGGTTGAAGTCGGGCGCATCGACCCCCACAAACACGGCGGGACGCTCGCGCAGCCAGCGCTTCTTGACGTCCAGGTAAGTCTGCATGAGCCGGGGAAGGCTCTTGAGCGCATCGACATAGCCGAAGACCGACAGCGCATTCATGGGATGCCATGTGTCGAAACCTTGATCCGCCATCGCAGGGCCGCCGATGCCCTCGCAGACGGCACCCGGAGCGCGGGCCTGGATACCGCGGATGACCCGGGCCGCCAGCAGGTCGCCGGACGGCTCCCCCGCGACCATGCCGATACGCAAGCTCATGCGCGTGCGATGCCTCGGGACGAGGCCGAGAGAAAGTCCTGCATTACCTGAAGGGCGTCATGCGCGACGGGATGCGCCTCCTGTAACGCCGAGATTTCGGCCATGGCTTGCGGAATCGTCAGCTTGCGCCGATAGACGAGTTTGTAGGCCTCTTTCAGGGCGGCGATCACTTCGGGGTCGAAACCCCGGCGATTCAGACCTTCGGTATTGATGCCCACCGGCCGGAAGGGATCGCCGGCGCCGATGACGTAAGGAGCGATATCCTGCCGTATGGAGCTGGTGCCGCCGATCATGCTGTGTGCACCGATACGCACAAACTGATGCACGGCGGACGAACCGCCGATGATGGCAAAATCATCGATATGGATATGCCCGGCCAATTGGACGTTGTTGGCGATGATGGTGTGGCTGGCGACCTGACAATCGTGCGCGATATGCACATAGGCCATGATCCAGTTGTCATCCCCGACGCGGGTCACGCCGACGTCCTGTGCCGTGCCGGTGTTGATGGTGACGTACTCGCGCACCATGTTGCCGTCGCCGATTTCCAGTCGCGTCGCCTCGCCGCGGTATTTTTTATCCTGCGGCATGCCCCCGATGGAGCAGAAACGATAGAACATGTTGTTCTTGCCTATCGTTGTGACCCCATCGATGACGCAATGGGGACCGACGACGGTACCGGGGCCTATGGTGACGTTCTCGCCGATGATGCTGTAGGGCCCTACTTGGACATCAGCCGCAAGACGTGCGCCAGGGGCGACAATGGCCGTCGGATGTACAAGACTTGTCATTCATCGTCGTCCAGAGTTCGGATCGCGCACATCAGTTTGGCCGCGGCAACTTCCTGGCCATCCACCGTCGCCTTGGCCGTGTATTTGCAGATACTGCGGCTGATCCGGTCTGCTGTGACTTCCAGGCGCAATTGGTCACCCGGAACCACCGGGCGACGGAAGCGCGCATCGTCGACGCCCACAAGGTAGTACGCGATCTTGTGATTGGCCGGATTGACCTCTTCGTTGCCCTCGAAGGAGAACAAGGCGGCGGCCTGCGCCATCGCCTCGATGATCAGCACGCCGGGCATGACGGGATGATGCGGGAAATGGCCGGTAAAGAAAGGTTCGTTCATCGACACGTTCTTGATGGCCACAATGCTCTTGCCCGGGATCATCTCGAGCACTCGATCGACCAGCAGCATCGGATAGCGATGCGGCAGCCTGGCCATGATTTCCTTGATGTCGAGTTCCATGTTCATGTGTTTCCTACAGGTGCGCAACCCATGCGCATTATTCGATTAGTTTTCGGATTTCTCGAGGGCGCGCAAGCGGCGGCGCAACTGGGACAACTGTGAAATGACTGCCGCATTCCGTTGCCACTGCACATGCTCCGCAAAGGGATAGACCCCCGTGTAGCGTCCTGGCTCACTGACATTGGCCGTGATCGCGGTGCCACCAGAAACATGGACATCGTCGCCCAGAATGAGGTGGCCCGATATCATCGAGGCGCCGCCAATGGTGCAACGCCGGCCGATGACCGTCGATCCGGCCACGCCCACGCAGGCCGCCATCGCCGTGTGGTCCCCCACCTGGACGTTGTGCGCGATCATGATCTGGTTGTCCAGCTTCACGCCGTTGCCAATGACAGTGTCGTCCAACGCGCCACGATCGACCGTGGTATTGGCGCCGATTTCGACATCGTCGCCCACCGTCACACCGCCTATCTGGGCGATCTTGGCCCAGGCTCCGCTGCGGCTGCGGGGGTCAGGTGCGAAGCCGAAACCGTCGGCCCCCAGCACCACCCCACTGTGCAGGATGGTCCGATCCCCCACGTTGACTCCGTGGTACAGCGTGACGCGGGCGTGCAGCAAACCGTCCCGGCCGATGCTGGACGCGGCGCCGATGATGCAGCCTGGACCCAGCCTTGTGCCGGCGCCCAGCCTGGCTCCCGCCTCGATGACGCAATGAGGGCCAACGCTGACGCCCGGACCCAGTTCAACGTCATCAGCGATGACCGCGCTTGGGTGTATGCCGGGTGCAAGCGCATCGAGGCGATGCCGGTCGAACCATTGTGCCAACAGCGCATACATCAGGTACGGCTGGCTGCACACCACCACATGAAACGGCAACGCCGCATCGTTGAAAGAAGAAAAGACATCGGGCGCCAGCACAACCGCCGCCGCGTGACACCCCTCAAGCTGCTCACGCAAGCGAGGATTGGACAAAAAACTGATTTCGTCGGGCCCTGCTGAAAGCAAGGAGCCCAAACCCCGTATCCGGGGTTCGGGCTTGTCGGCGGCCTGGACGACGCTGCAATCCAGGCCCACGGTGTTGGCTGCCTCGAGCAGCGCTTGCAAGGTCGGCGCCTGTTCGGGCGCAAGCAACACCGGCATGGGGGATCAACCGCCCAGGGCCTTCATGACCTGGTCGGTGATATCGACCCGAGGACTCACCGTGACGGCGTCCTGGATGATCAGATCGTAGCCTTGCTGTTCGGCGATCTTCTTGATGGCCGCGTCGGCTTTTTCAACGATGGAGGAGAACTCCTCGTTGCGGCGACGGTTGAAATCTTCCTGGAATTCGCGGCGCTTGCGCTGCAGATCGGAATCCAGGTCGGCCAACTGGCGCTGACGCTTGACGCGCTCGGACTCGGACAGCACGGGTGCGTCCTTGTCGAACTTCTGCGCCTGCGAACGCAGGTTGTTGGCCATGTTCTGCAGTTCGTCGTCGCGGCGCTTGAACTCGGATTCGATCTTGGCCTGGGCAGCCTTGGCGGGCTTGGAATCGCGCAGGATGCGCTCCGTGCTGACAAAGCCGATCTTCGTCCCTTGCGCCTGGGCCTGCACCACAGGAGCCGCCACGACGGAAGCCGCGCCCAGAACAGCGGCAAACACCGCCGCACGGTTGCTACGCGCAATACCGCGAGTCAATGCTGAAAGCTTGAAAACAATTTGAGACTTCATGAAAAATCCACCTTGCTAGGGGAGCAGATAAAAAAGCTTATTGTGCCACTAAATGCGCCACATCAAAAACCCGTGCCGATCTGGAACTGGAAGGCCTGCTTGTCGTCGCCTTCTTTGGCGTTGAGGGCACGGCCGAAGGACAGCTCGAGAGGACCCATCGGCGACTGCCACGACAGGCCGATACCGGCCGAATAGCGCCATCCGCAAGGATCTGCCACCGCGTTGTTGATGCCGGCGCTGCACGCCAGGCCATTGCCCGCGGAAACCTGACCGGCGTCCGCAAAGACGAACCAGCGCAATGTGCGGTCGCGCGTCGCCCCGGGGAAAGGCAGATAGAGCTGCGCATTGGCGACGATGCGGCGTGCACCGCCCAGGTAGTCGCCGGTCTTGGTGTCGCGCGGCCCCAACGAGGCACCCTCGTAGCCGCGCACCGATCCGATGCCGCCTGCGTACATGTTCTTGATGACCGGGAAGGCCTTGTCGCCATAGCCCCTGGCCCAGTCGACCTGGCCGTTCAGAGCCAGCGTGAAGCTGCGCCCCAGGGGGAAGTAATACTGCTGCTGCGCGCTGAGCTTGTAGTAGCGCAGGTCCATCGTGGACACGTCGCCCGACAGGCGGGTGTAGCCGCCTCGGTTCGGGGCAAGCGCGCTGTCCCGGGTGTCCTTGGACCATCCCAGATTGAACACGACCGAATTGGTGGCGGTGCCGTACTCGTTGACGAAGTCGGTGTAGGCCTGGGGCGGATTGTAGAGGTCGAGCTTGTTGTTTTCGTAGCTGACGCCCGCAAAGACACGATCGTACTCGGAAATGGGCACGCCAAAGTTCAGCCCGCCACCCAACGCCGTGACCCGGTAATCGCCCTGATCGCCTGAACTCGTCTGGTACGGCGTGGTGCGGCGATAGTAGAGCGACGTGGTCTTGCTGATCCCGTCCTTGGTCCAGTAGGGATCGGTATGGGCAATGACGGCCGTCCGGTTGGTCTGGCTGGTATTCACCTGCAGCGATAGGCTGTTGCCGCTGCCAAAGATGTTGTCCTGGCTGATGCCCGCCGAGAGGATGATCTTGTCGGTCGTGCCGTAACCGACGCCCAGATTGACCAGGCCGGTGGGCTTTTCCTTGACCGCGACATTGACATCGACCTGGTCGGGAGAACCGGGCACGGGCTCGGTGGTGACATTGACCTCGTTGAAATAACCCAGCCGGTCGATGCGATCCCGCGAAGTCTTGATGCTGCTGGAGTCGTACCAGGCCGCTTCATTCTGGCGCATTTCACGGCGCACGACTTCGTCGCGAGTGCGGGTGTTGCCCCCGATCTGGATGCGGCGCACGTACACGCGCCGGCCCGGGTCGACGAAGAAGGTCAGATCGGCCTCATGGGCCTCACGATCGAGCACCGGGTTGGGGTTGACGTTGGCAAACGCATAGCCGAGGCTGCCGAGATAATCGGTGATGGCCTTGACGGTCTCGTTGCTCTTGGCGGCAGAGAAGGTTTCGCCGTCCTTGACCTTGATCAGCTTCTGGATGTGGTCCTGAAGACCGAGAAGATCGCCGGCAAGCTTGACGCTGCGCACCTTATAGGGCTCGCCTTCATGCACGGTGAGGGTGATGAAGATATCTTTGCGATCGGGCGAGATGGACACCTGGGGAGGCTCTGAAGAAAACTCCAGATAGCCGCGGTCCAGATAAAAGGAACGGATCCGCTCGACGTCGCCTTCCAGCTTTTCGCGCGAATACTTGTTGGTGCCCGTATACCAGGTCATCATCCCGGACGTGGTGAGCTCCAGCTGATCTTCGAGCGTGCCTTGCGAGAAAGCCTTGTTGCCCACGAAAGTGATCTGCTTGATGCGCGCGAGATCGCCTTCGAAGATGTCGAAGCTCACTCCCACCCGATTGCGCGGCAAGGGCGTGATGACGGGCGTGATTTCCACCCCGTACTTGCCCTTGGCCAGATACTGCTGCTTGAGCTCGAACTCGGCATGCTCGAGCATGGCCTGGTCGAACACACGGCCCGGCCCGAAACCCACAGCCGCCAGCGACTTGCTCAGGGCAGCGGCATCGAACTCACGCATGCCGTTGAACGACACCGAAGCGATGGTGGGCCTTTCCTTGACCGTGACGACCAGCACGTTGTTGGTCGTGTCGATCTTGACGTCGCTGAAGAAACCCGTGGCGTAGAGACGTTGAATGGTTTCGGCAGCCTGTTCGTCAGTGAAGGTCTCCCCCACCTTGACCGGCAGGTAGCTGAAGACCGTTCCTGCGTCAACGCGCTGTATGCCGTCGACGCGAATATCGCGCACGACAAACGGGCTGAACGCACTGGCCAAGCCAGGAGCAAGCAATGCAGCCAACAACAGCGGCGCAGTCCGCCTGATAAAGGGAATTTTCTGGCGCAACGACATCCTGGGGAATCCTTAGTCGATCAAATGGTGAGGGATTGTAAGACAGAACAGCCCTAGCTGAAAAGGCGCGTCAAATCGTTGAAAAAGGCCAGCCCCATCAACGCAGCGAGCAGGCCCAGGCCGACCCGCTGTCCCGCTTCGAGCCATTGCTCGGGAACAGGCTTGCCACGCAGGATTTCCAGCAGATAGTACATGAGATGGCCGCCATCGAGCATGGGAATCGGCAACAGGTTCAGCACCCCGATGCTGACGCTGATCAGCGCAAGGAAACTGATGTAGGCGGCAAGGCCGATGCGTGCCGTCTGGCCGGCATAATCGGCAATGGTCACCGGACCGCTGATATTGCGGACCGAAATCTCGCCGACGATCATCTTGCCCATCATCTTCAACGAAAACCAGGCGGTCTCGAAGGTTCGGCTGACGCCGCGCCAAAGACTCTCCAGGGGCCCGTAGCGCACATCAACCGTCGGATAATTCGCGCCCAGCATCACGCCGATGCGGCCGACGCGTTTGCCGTCCGCCGTGCTTTCGAGCTCGGGGCTGACTGCGACCTCGATCTCGCTGCCATTCCTGAGAACGCGCAGCATTACCGACTCGCCCGGATGCTCCTGGATGATCTTGACGAATTCCGACGGAGAAGGGTTCCTCGCACCATTCGCGGCAAGGATCTCGTCGCCTTTGCGCAGCCCGGCCCGTTCGCCGGCCCCATTGCGGACAAGATCATTGATGAATGGCTTGGGCGGCGCCAATGCAAGGCCCGCGTGGGACATGGGATCGGTATTGTCCGGCTCCAAGGCCGTGCCTCCGAAGCGCAGCTGCCGCTGGCGCATCAGGCCACTGGCCGTTTCGACGGCGATGTCGGGCGCCCCGCCCGAGGTCAGCGTATCGATCAGGGCCCAACGCGCTTCGTTCCAGGAGCGCACTGGTGCGCCGTCGACGGCCGTGATGCGGTCGCCGGCCTGAAACCCGGCCAAGGCCGCCGGCGTTCCCGCTGCGGGCGGCGCCAGGATCGGGGCAGGCTCGCGCGTACCGACCATGGCCAGAGCGGCATACAGGAACGCTGCCAGGAGGAGATTGGCAATCGGCCCCGCCGCCACGATGAAAAACCGGCGCCCTACCGGCTTGCTGTTGAACGCCTGAGCCGCTTCGTTCGCCCGCGCACCCGGTTCCGGGTCGTCGAGCATCTTTACATAACCGCCCAACGGTATGGCCGAAAGCGCCCATTCCGTGCCATGCCGGTCTGTCCGCCGAACGAGAGGACGGCCGAATCCGACCGAGAACCGCAATACCCTCACACCACACAGCCGGGCCGCCCAATAGTGCCCCAGTTCGTGAATGGTGATCAGCAGCCCCAAGGCCACCGCAAATGCGAGCAAGGTATAAAGCATGTAGTTCCTGTTGATTCCCGCGGCGGCCCCGCAAACGGAAAGGTCCCGCTCAGTTCATGGACACAGACCAGCCGCGCAGACGCTGTAAGCACGCGGTCCGCCGTGAACCCCATCGGCAAGCGAGCCCACTCATTGTACTAGCAGGCAGGACAAAACTCTTTGGCGAGGTCACGGGCCTGGGCATCGACGGCCAGGACGTCTTCCAGGGAAGACAGCGCAGGGGTAGGCTGGCCCAGCAGGCGATCGAGACAGCCCTCGATCACGCGCGGAATCTGAGTAAAGCCGATACGGCTGTCGAGGAAACTGGCCACGGCCACTTCGTTGGCGGCATTCAGGGCAATGCACGCGGCCTGCCCTGCCCCCAGCGCTTCGAAAGAAAGGCGCAGGCAAGGGAAACGCCGAAAATCCGGCTCTTCGAAATCCAGGCGCCCCAGCGCCGTCAAACCCATCAGGCCCACCCCGCTGTCGATGCGATCAGGGAAACCCAGGCCATAGGCAATCGGAGTGCGCATATCGGGCTGGCCCAGTTGCGCCAGGATGGAGCCATCGACATATTCGACCATCGAGTGCACCATGCTTTGAGGATGCACCACCACCTTGATGCGTTCGACCGGCATCGCAAACAACCAATGCGCCTCGATGACTTCCAACCCTTTATTGAGCATGGTGGCCGAGTCAACGGAAATCTTGCGGCCCATGCTCCAATTGGGATGCGCGCACGCCTGTTCGGGCGTGACGCTGTCGAGCAGTTCGAGCGCGGTTGTCCGGAACGGTCCGCCTGAGGCGGTCAGCAGCAGGCGGCGCACCCCTTTTGCGGGCTCGGTCGGAACCGCCGCATCGGGGTTCGGGGGCAGACACTGGAAAATGGCGTTGTGCTCGCTGTCTATGGGCAAGAGCTGGGCGCCATTTTCACGTACCGTGCGCATGAACAGGCCACCCGCCGCAACCAGCGCCTCTTTGTTGGCCAGCAGGACCCGTTTGCCGGCCCTGGCTGCCGCCAGGGCCGAAGGCAGGCCAGCCGCCCCGACGATGGCGGCCATGACCGCGGTGACCTCGGCCGCCGCCGCCGTCTCGGCCAAGGCGCGCTCTCCGACACGCAGTTCGGGCATGGGGCGCCCCATGGGCCAGGCCTGTTCGAAACGCCTGCGGGCAGCGTCGTCAGGCACGACCACCACGGCGGCCCCGGTGTGCTGCGCCTGCTGGGCCAGTTTTTCGATACGGCTGTATGCGCTCAGGGCATAGACGGACAAACGGTCGGGATGCCGAGCAATGACATCCAGCGTGCTTTCGCCGATGGAGCCAGTCGACCCCAGGACACAAACGCGATGATGAGTCATTGCAGCGCAACCCCGGATAAAAGCAAGGCGATGGGCGCAACCGGAAGCAAGGCGTCGATACGGTCGTAAACCCCCCCGTGCCCTGGAAGCAATTGACTGGAATCCTTGACACCCGCACGGCGTTTGAGCAGGGATTCGAAAAGATCGCCGACGATGGACACCGCCGCAAGCAGCGCAGCGATCAGCGCCACTGCCCAGATCGGCCAGCGATCAGCCAGCACAGCGCCAAAGCTGTCTGGCCAGCGGGTGCTGACCAGCACCCACAATGTGGCGGCAACCACCCCGCCGAGCGCTCCCTCCCAGCTCTTGCCGGGACTGACGCGAGGAGCCAGCTTGCGCCGGCCGAACGCTTTGCCGACGAAGTACGCCGCAATGTCCGCACACCAGATCAAGGCCATGAGCGACACCAGAAACCACGGCCCCAAGGCCAGATACATCTGAACCAGGGCAACCCAGGCGGCCACGACTGCCAATATGCCAAACAGGCTAAGCCAGACACTGGCGGCGGGAGCCTCGGCCCGGCCCTGGAACACCAGCGCCGTCGCACCAAGAATCCAGGCAATGCTCACGGCGGGCACCAGCCAATCCCCCAGCGCTCCGAAGGCCTCCAGGACTTCCAGGGAGGCGGCATCGCTGAGCCATTGGCTTGCCAGGAATAACAGAATGGCAAAAACCACCCATGCCACGGCGGCAGGACCACGGCTGTTCCGGACCGGCCAGGTCAGGCGCAGCCACTCCCAAAGCGCGCAGGCCGCCGCAACGCTCAGCAGGACGACCAGCGGCCAAGGGTTGACAGCCACCAACGCCGCTGCCAGCACGGCCAGCAGGACGATTGCGGTCAATATACGTTTTACGAGCATCAGGAAGCCCCCTTGCCCAGGACACTAGCGCGATTCGGCCAACTGCGCACTCGTTCGGCCGAAACGGCGTTCGCGGGTGCGATACCACTCGAACGCGGCATCGATTTCCTTTGCGCCAAAATCAGGCCAGTAGCCGTCGGTGAAATAAAGCTCGGTGTAGGCGAGCTGCCAGATGAGAAAGTTGGATATCCGCTGTTCGCCGCCGGTGCGGATGAAAAGATCCGGCTCGGGAGCCCAGGCCATGGACAGGTACTCGCTCAGCGCGGCCTCATCCAGATCTTGCGGAGTCAACCCCGGACGGGCGGCCATCAGGCGGCGCATGGCCTGAAGGATGTCCCAGCGGCCTCCGTAGTTGGCGGCGATGGTGAGGTTCAGCGCGGAATTGTGGGCCGTGCGCTGCTCCGCGGCCTGGATAAGCTCCTGCAGCCGCGGCTCGAATGCCCCGGTGTCGCCGATCACCCTCAGGCGCACCCCCTGATCCTCGAGCTTGCCGACCTCTTTCTCGAGAGTCTGGACAAACAGCTTCATCAGCAGCGAAACCTCTTCTTCGGGCCGGCGCCAATTCTCTGAACTGAAGGCGAACAGAGTGAGGTATTCCACGCCTCGCCGACCACACGCTTCCACCACGCGCCGCACGGCCTGCACACCGCGTGCGTGACCGGCCGCGCGCGGCAGGAAACGGCGCGTGGCCCACCGCCCGTTGCCATCCATGATGATCGCGACGTGCCGTGGCGCGTCGGAAGGTGTCGGGACGGCAAGGGTGGAGCTGCTGGGTATGGTCATGGAAGTGTCGTACTTTGCCGCAGACGGATCAAACCGTCATGATCTCGGCTTCTTTCTGGGTCACGAGCTTGTCGATCTCGGCAACGCTCTTGTCCGTCAGCTTCTGCACCTCATCCTGGGCGCGGCGCTCGTCATCTTCGGAGATTTCCTTGTCCTTGACAAGACGCTTGAGGCTGTCGTTGGCTTCGCGGCGCAGGTTGCGTACGGCCACCTTGGCCTCCTCGCCTTCGCCACGCACGACCTTGGTGAGATCGCGGCGCCGCTCTTCGGTCAACGCAGGCATGGGAACGCGGATATTGTCGCCCATGGAGATGGGGTTCAGGCCGAGATCGGAATCGCGGATGGCCTTCTCGATGGGCCCGACCATGTTCTTTTCGTAGGGCTGCACGCTGAGGGTTCGCGCGTCGACGACATTGACGTTTGCGACTTGACCGACCGGCACGGGCGAACCGTAATACTCGACCTGCACGTGGTCGAGAATGCCGGCATGAGCACGGCCGGTACGAATCTTGGCCAAATTGGTCTTGAGCGCATCCAGGCTTTTCGCCATGCGATCCTGGGCGGATTTCTTGACCTCTGAAAGACTCATTTGCTCTATTCCTTTGTCAAACGTGTACCAAGGTGCCTTCGTCCTCACCGCCCACGACGCGTTTGAGCGCGCCCGGCTTGTTGATGGAGAACACCTTGATGGGCAGTTTCTGATCACGGCACAAGGCAAATGCCGTGGCGTCCATGACCTCGAGGCGCCGTACGATGGCCTCATCGAAACTGATGCGCGAATAACGGGTGGCGGAAGGATCCTTGTTGGGGTCGGCGCTGTAGATGCCGTCGACTTTGGTGGCCTTGAGGACGACCTCGGCTCCGATTTCAGCGCCACGCAAAGCCGCCGCCGTATCGGTGGTGAAAAAGGGATTACCCGTGCCTGCCGCAAACACCACGACCTTGCCCTCTTCGAGGTAGCGCAGGGCCTTCGGACGAATGTAGGGCTCGACCACCTGGTCGATATTGAGGGCGGACTGCACCCGGGTATCGATACCCCGGTGCTTGAGGGCGTCCTGCAGGGCCAGGGCATTCATGATCGTGGCCATCATGCCCATGTAATCGGCCGTGGCGCGATCCATGCCTTGCGCGCCCGGAGCAACACCCCGGAAAATGTTTCCGCCGCCAATGACGATGGCCAACTCGACCCCCAGCGCAGCGACTTCGGCGATTTCCTCGGTCATGCGCAAGATAGTGGAACGATTGATCCCAAACGCGTCTTCGCCCATGAGGGCCTCGCCCGAAAGCTTGAGAAGCACGCGCTTATATGATCTGGAGGTCATGGAAAATGGATCCGGAAAATTGATTCAAGGAGAAGTTTAAGCCAAGGCCGGGATAGGCGCATGCCCCCCGGCCTTGTGGGTGCCCAACGAAAGATCAGGCGTTGCCGGCAGCAGCGGCAGCCACTTCAGCAGCGAAGTCTTCGGACTTCTTCTCGATGCCTTCGCCGACGACATACAGCGCAAAGCGCTGGATCGAAGCATTATTGGCCTTGAGCATCTGCTCGACGGTCTGCTTGTCGTTCTTGACGAAAGGCTGGGACAGCAGCGTGACTTCCTTGAGGAACTTCTGCACAGAGCCTTCGACCATCTTGGCAACGATATCCGCGGGCTTGCCGGACTCGGCCGCCTTCTGTTCAGCAACAGAGCGTTCAGCCGCGATATCGGCGGCCGGTACGCCACTGGCGTCGATCGCGCGCGGCTTGGTGGCGGCGATGTGCATCGCCAGATCCTTGCCGACTTCGTCGCCACCGGCGAACTCGACCAGCACGCCGATCTTGCCGCCATGCACGTAGCTGGACAGGCTGTTCGCGGTTTCGAAACGCTGGAAGCGACGCACGCTGATGTTCTCGCCGATCTTGCCCACCAGGGCGGCGCGCACGGACTCGACGGTGCCGTCACGGAAAGCCAATTCGTTCAGGGCAGCGACGTCGGCGGGATTCTTGCCGGCGACGAGCTGGGCCACGTCGTTGACGAAAGCGATGAAGTCATCGTTCTTGGCAACGAAATCGGTTTCGCAGTTCACTTCGACGACGGCGCCCTGGCTGCCTTCGATGCACAGACCGATCAGGCCTTCAGCCGTGACGCGGCTCGCAGCCTTGCTGGCCTTGTTGCCCAGCTTGACACGCAGCAGCTCTTCGGCGCGAGCCATGTCGCCGTCGGCCTCGGCCAGTGCCTTCTTGCATTCCATCATGGGCGCGTCGGTCTTCTCGCGCAGTTCCTTGACCATCGATGCGGTGATTTGAGCCACAGTATTCTCCAATATCTAAAACTCGCCCCGGCTGGACCGGGGCGGGCGGACAAACGGACCGCACCTACGCGGCGCGGCATGCATGTCGGGCCGAGCCCGACCCTGCGATTACTCGTCGCGCTCTTCGTCGACTTCGACGAAATCGTCGCCATCTTCGGCGAGTTCCTCGACCAGGCCGTTCAGGCTCTGTTCGCGGCCTTCCAGCACGGCATCGGCAATGCCGCGCGCGTACAACGCAATGGCCTTGGCCGAATCGTCGTTACCCGGGATGACGTGATCGACGCCTTCGGGGGAGTGGTTGGTATCGACAACCGCGACGACAGGAATGCCCAACGTGTTGGCTTCGGCCACGGCAATCTTGTGGTAGCCGACGTCGATGATGAACAGGGCATCGGGCAAGGTGTTCATATCCTTGATGCCGCCGATCGATTTGTTCAGCTTGTCGAGCTCGCGCTGGAACATGAGCGCCTCTTTCTTGCTCATGTGCTCGGTCGCGCCTTCGGCCTGCTGGGTTTCCATCTCTTTGAGACGCTTGACCGAGCTCTTGACCGTCTTGAAGTTGGTCATCATGCCGCCCAGCCAACGGCTGTCGACAAAGGGCATGCCGCAACGCGCGGCTTCCTGGGCAACCAGCTCACGCGCGGCGCGCTTGGTGCCCACAAACAGAATCGTGCCGCCTTTTGCGGCCAGTTGACGCACGAACTTCTGCGCGTCCTGGAATTGGGCGACGGTTTGCTCGAGGTTGATGATGTGAATCTTGTTACGCTGACCGAAGATGAACTGAGCCATCTTGGGGTTCCAGTAACGGGTCTGGTGGCCAAAGTGGACACCGGCTTCGAGCATTTCACGCATTAAAGACATGTTGATCTCCGAGGGTTTGGTCTTGCACCAGACCGGCTATCCGGGTCCCTCGAAACTCCCACCCCGCGATCACCGCAGACCCTAGGGCTTACAATGACTGAGAGGCGAACATCCAAAGAACCCTGACACCCGAAACATGGAGGGTGGCCTGGTGCGCGAATGAAAAACAAAAAATTAAACGGCTATCCTGATTTTGCGGCGCCGAGATTAGCGATGCCGATTTTGCATGCCAATCCTGCAGTGCCGCTTTTTCAATACAAAAGCGCCAACGTCTTCGCCAAGCGCCTTTTTGCAGTAGCAACCGCAAAGGCCACAAAATTTTGGAAAGCCTATAATTCTACTATCTTTGTTCACCCTCGTACAAGTTACTAAAGAAGACATGAGCAATCTCGTTACCGACCCCAGCGATCTGGACAAGATGCGCGCCGCTTGCCAGGCGGCGGCGCAGACCCTCGACTACCTTGCGCCGTTCGTGAAGGCCGGTATCACCACCGGAGAGCTGGACCGCCTCTGCATGGAATACATTACCGACGAACTCAAGGTCAAATCCGCCACGGTCGGCTATGCTCCGCCCGGCTACCCCCCGTTCCCCGGATCCATCTGCACGTCGGTGAACCATGTCATTTGCCATGGCATCCCCGGCGACAAAGTCCTGAAGAACGGTGACATCATGAACATCGACGTCACCGTCATCAAGGATGGCTGGTTCGGCGATACAAGCAGGATGTATACCGTCGGAGAACCCTCCATCCTGGCCCGGCGCCTGGTGGACACGACCTACGAATGCATGTGGCTGGGCATCGAACAGGTCCGGCCCGGCGCCACGCTGGGCGATGTGGGCCACGCCATCCAGAAACATGCCGAGGCGCAAGGGTTTTCCGTCGTTCGCGAGTACTGCGGACACGGGGTCGGCCGGCGCTTCCACCAGGACCCGCAGGTACTCCACTACGGCAAACCGGGCACCGGCATCAAACTGCAGCCCGGGATGATCTTCACCATCGAACCCATGATCAACGCCGGCCGCCGGGACATCCGCCAGCTGGCCGACGGCTGGACTGTCGTCACCCGTGACCATAGCCTTTCGGCGCAATGGGAACACGCGGTTCTGGTGACCGAAGCCGGCTACGAAGTGCTGACTGTTTCCCCCGGCATGCCGGCTGCCCCCGGCTTCATCAAAGCGGCAGCCTGACGCCGCCCTCCCCCATGGATGCCGCCAGACCGATCCGGGACAGTTTCGCCGAACGGCGGCGAGAGGCGATGGAAAGCTATCGCCGACATCTGCGCCCGGAAGCTCTGCTGACGGCGCTGCGCCGCATCACGGACCAGACACTGCGGGAAATGATCCGCCTGTACCCGCTGCCCGACAACGCCACGCTGGCAGCAGTGGGCGGCTATGGTCGCGGAGAGCTCTACCCCTACTCCGACATCGACGTGCTGATACTGCTGGCTCGCGAACCGGACGAGGCGGATACAGAACGTATCGAGGCTCTGATCGCCTCGCTTTGGGACTTGGGTCTGGATCTCGGGCATAGCGTCCGGACGATCGCTGACTGCCAGACCGAAGCCGCCAATGACATCACCGTCGAAACCGCCCTGATGGAGGCGCGCTGGCTGGCCGGAAACAAGCCCCTGCTCCAATCCCTGATCCAGGCCATGCGCGCCCAGCAGGATCCGCAAGTCTTCTTTCAGGCGAAGCGGGCCGAGATGCAGCAACGGCATGCGCGCCAGGGCGACACCCCCTATGCCCTCGAGCCCAACTGCAAGGAATCCCCCGGCGGATTGCGCGATCTCATGGTGTTGCTTTGGGTCTGCAATGCCGCCGGGGCGGGCAGCAGCTGGCGCGAAGTCGCACAGACGCAGCTTCTGACCGCCGCCGAGTATCGCGCCTTGCGCCGCGCCGAACTGGCCTTCAAACGGCTGCGCATCGAGCTGCACCTGTTGACCGGCCGGCGCGAGGACCGGCTGCTGTTCGACCTGCAGCCCGCGCTGGCCCAGGTCTACCATTTCGAAGCCACCCGGACCCGCCGGCCCAGCGAATTGCTGATGCAGCGCTATTACTGGGCGGCACGCGTAGTGAGCCAACTCACGACCATCCTCATGCAGGCCGTGGAAGAACGCCTCTTCCCCCGCCCCGATGACCAGGCGGTGCCGATCGACGAAGACTTCCGTATGCTGCACGGACGGCTGGACATGGAGCTGGACGACGCCTTCGAACGCAAGCCCACCCTGTTGCTGCGAGCCTTCCTGGTGATGCAGGAGCGGCCCGAACTGACCGGGATGTCGGCGCGCATGATGCGCGCCATGTGGCACGCACGGCGACTGATCGACAGCCAGTTCCGCGCCAATCCCGTCAACCGCTACCTGTTCATCCAGATCCTGCAGCAGCCACGCGGCATCGTCCATGCGCTGCGACGCATGAGCATGCTCAACATCCTGCCCCGCTACCTGCCGGAGTTTCGCCGCATCGTCGGGCAGATGCAGCATGACCTGTTCCACGCCTATACGGTGGACCAGCACATTCTGCGCGTCATCCGCAACCTGCGCCGCTTTACGATGCCCGAGCATGCCCAGGAGTTCCCCCTGGCCAGCCAGCTCATCGCCGACATGGACAGGCACTGGATTCTCTATGTGGCCGCGCTGTACCACGACATTGCCAAAGGCCGCGGCGGGGACCACTCCGAACTGGGCGCGCGGGATGTCCGCCGCTTCTGCCGCAACCATAATCTGGATGCCGCCGACACCGACCTCGCCGAGTTTCTCGTGCGCCATCACCTGACCATGTCGCGATATGCCCAGAAGCGCGACCTGACCGACCCGGGCGTCATTCATGAGTTCGCCCGCCTGATCGGCACAGAGCGGCGCCTGACGGCGCTTTATCTGCTGACCGTGGCCGACATTCGCGGCACCAGCCCCAAAGTGTGGAACACCTGGAAAGGCAAGCTGCTGGAGGATCTGTACCGGCTCACCCTCGAGGCCCTGGGAGGGGCGCAGCCGGATTCGGGCACTGTGCTGGCCCAGCGCAAAGAAGCCGCCGCCACCGAAATACGGCTGCTCGGCCTGCGGGACGAAGCGCGCGACGCATTCTGGGCACAACTGGATGTCGCGTACTTCCTGCGGCACGAAGCATCCGAAATTGCCTGGCATACCCGCCATCTCTATTATCGCGTCGACACCTCCGAACCCGTGGTCAAGGCTCGCATCATCGGGCAGAACGAAGGTCTGCAAGTCATGGTCTACACACGGGATCGCGCCGACCTGTTCGTCACCATCTGCCGCTACTTCGGTCAACGCGGGCTGAGCATCCAGGAAGCCCGCATCCACACCACCCACCACGGGTGGGCGCTGGACAGCTTCATTGTCCTGCTGCCAACGGACGACAAGGACTACCGCTCGCAGGCGACGCTGGTGGAACATGAGCTGGCAGAACGCCTGAACGTCCCCCCCGGCGCCGCCGGACAGCGGCTGGGGGACAACCTGTCCCGGCCACGGCTGTCCCGGCGTTCGCGCGTATTCCCCATCATCCCGCAGATCACCCTTCAACCCGATGAAAACAGCCGCGCATGGCGCCTGGCGCTCACCGCAACCGACCGCCCCGGCCTGCTCTATACGCTGGCACAGGTCTTCGCCCGACACGGCATCAATCTCAAGATGGCGAAAATCATGACCCTGGGCGATCGGGTCGAAGACGTTTTCATGGTCGAAGGCGACGCGCTGGACCACCCCCGCACCCAGTTGCAGTTCGAACGGGCCATCTTGCAAGGGCTGGATGAGGCTGGTGTATAGTACGTTCCCTATGAACGCCTCCCGCACCCTGAACCTCATTGCCTGGCTCTGTATCGCTGCCCTGGCCCTGGCCCTGGTCTCACAGCATGTCTTCGGCCTGCGGCCTTGCGCCTGGTGCGTGTTCCAGAGGCTCATCTACCTGACCATCGCCGTGGTGTGCTGGCTCGGTGTACTGCTGGGGCGCCTGCCCGGCCTGCGCCGACTGGGCGCCCTGCTGGCCCTCGGCCTGAGCGCCGGCGGCATCGCCGCCGCCTGGTATCAGTACAGCGTGGCCTCAAATATGTTCTCCTGCGACCGCACTTTTGCGGACCGCTTCATGGTGCAATCCGGCCTGGATGCCCATATGCCCTGGCTCTTCGGCATTTTCGCCACCTGCATGGACGCCCGGGTGAGCGTCCTGGGTATCGAGTACGCCATCTGGAGCCTGCTGCTGTTCGCGGTACTTGCCGCACTCAGCCTGATCGCGCTGTTCCGCCGCTGACCAGCCCGGTTACCAGAGCCCCATGACAATACGGTGAAAAACGGGCTCTGATTCCCCACTGATACCTTATAGGTTTCATTCAGCACACTGGCTGCAAATCCACGACAGTTCTGCGCCGTTATCGACAGGATACAAGCCGGTGATATGTATCGGTGTTGGCATTCTGTTGCATCAGCACGACTGTATTGTTGTTTTTCTGCACCAATAATGTTGTTTTTTTGCTTCATTTCTGAGCAAAACGGGATAACCCTTATCGTCCCTCGAAAGGCCCCTCGATAAACTCGTTTCCAAATGATGAACAGGCAGTTACGCCAATAAAACCAAGGGTCTGGCGTAAAACTGCAGGTAGTCGGCAAGGCTTCGGATTGAATTTTTTTCATGCTGCACTCAACTCGAAGTCATGTAATGATGTAGTTGCATACATTGCGTAGTAATTTTGCAATAATGGCAGCCGCCGCACAGCTGTGCTGCCAGATGCCAGACAGGCATAAAACAGAATTATTTTCATCAACGTTGGAGAAGAAACCAATGAAGTTAAAAGCACTCACTCTCGGTGTGGCCATGGCCTTCCCCCTGCTGGCTTCGGCCCAGGGCACCGGCACCAGCGTCACCCTGTACGGCGTCGTTGACACCGGTATCGAATACGTCAACAACATCGGCGTCGACAAGAACAGCTCCTTCCACATGCCCAACCTGACCGCCAGCGGTCCTTCGCTGTGGGGCCTGCGTGGCACCGAAGACCTGGGCAACGGTCTGTCCGCAATCTTCACGCTGGAATCCGGCTTCAACCCCAACACCGGCACGTCCGGCCAGGGTGGCCGTCTGTTCGGCCGTCAGGCTTTCGTTGGCCTGAAGGGCGACTGGGGTCAAGTGGCTTTCGGCCGCCAGTACAACATGCTCAACATCGGCCTGCGCAGCGTGGACATCATGGGTCCCGCCGCCTACGGCCTGGGCTCGCTGGACACCTACATCCCCAACGCCCGTATGGATAACTCCATCACCTACCTGGGCAAGTTCTCCGGCTTCCAGGTTGGCCTGGCCTACGCTCGTGGTCGTGACACGCAAACGACCGGCGGCCCCGGCGCGACCAACTGCGGCGTTGACTACAGCTCGCAATCGGCCTGCTCCGCTTGGGGTGCTACCCTGGGCTACGACGCTGCCAACTGGGGCGTTACCGCTGTTTACGACGTCATCAAGGGTCGTGACGGTGCTAACTTCTACGGCCTGGGCGCAAGCGACCAAGACCGTCGCCTTGGCGGCGGTGCCTACGTCAAGTTCGACGACCTGAAGGTCTCGCTCCTGTACATCAACCGCAAGACGGATTCCGTCATCGGTGCTCGTCTGGGCGACCGCAGCGACCTCTGGTCCCTGGCTGCTTCCTACAACGTCAGCCCCGCCGTCACGCTCGACGGCAGCGTGAACTACATCCGCTTCGGCAACGCCGACGAAAGCTCGCGCGCCATGTACTACGTTGCCCGTGCACGCTACAACTTCTCCAAGCGCACGTCGGCTTACGCCATGGCTTCGTTCATGAACAACAGCGGCCTGAGCGCCCTGTCGGCCGCTGGCGGTACCGCTGGTGCCAACCCCGCTGCTGGCAACAACCAGACCGCCCTCATGGTCGGCCTGCGCCACGCTTTCTAAGAGTCTCTCTTAGAAATCAATGCTCCAGACGGACTGGAGGCTGCCCTGCAGCCCTCCAGCTCCGCCAGGAGCAGGCAATACCGCAGTATTCGTTCTTTTCCGTAGATTTGAGATTTCATCGGGTCGGCCTCAAGCCTGGCCCGTTTTTTTTTGGGGTCGATTACCGCCACCGCCATTCAGGCTGCTTGCGGCATTTTTTGCGAGCGCCCTGCTGCAAAACTGAACGGGCTATAAAAAAGCCCCTGTTAGCACAGGGGCGGCGTCCTCAAAGCGGATTTCCAGACGCTTATTTTTTATCGGTCAAGAACTTGCCCTCGGGTGCAGCAACGTTTTTCTGGCGGCGTGTGTTGCCATCCAGGCCGCCGTCAACCGCCCACTCGGCAAAACGGGTGGGGGCCGGTTCGAACTCGCGGGCGATCCAGTCTTTGTCGAGTTGATCTTCGTCGGCGTAGTACTCGATCAAGCCCCCTGCCGGGTTCTGGAAATACCAGAAATAGGCCGAAGAAATCGGATGCCGGCCTGGGCCAAGCTGCGTTTTCCAACCGCAGCGATCAATATGCAGGCCGCCCCCGAATACCTCGTGGATGTCACGCACCGCAAACGCCACGTGATTCAAGCCTACCTTGGCGTCGGGGGTTTGAAGCAGGAACAAGTCGTGGTGGCCCCCATCGGCGTCGCAGCGCAGAAACACTCCACGGCCGGGGTAGCGATCCGATGGCACAAAGCCCAGATGCTCGACGTAGAAGGTTTCCATCGCCTGCAGGTCGCGCACGAAAAACACCACATGGCCCACCTCGATGGGTCGCGCGCGATCGTAGATCGGGCTGCGCGCATTGCGGCGTGGCTTTTCCGCCCAGGTGTTCATCTGGGCGCACTCCAGAGCGATTTCTTTTTTACGGGTCACCTGGAAATGCAGCAGCATGCCGCCAGGATCGATGCAGCTCACGCGTCCGTTCGCATAGGCGTAGCCGGGCTGGTCCACCAGACTCCTGGACAGACGATCGAGAACCGCCTTGTCTGACACACCCCAGACGACCTCGCGCAGGGTCGGTCCAGCCTCGATCGGGGCCGGCAGCCCGGGCGCATCGCTGCGGACGAGATTCACCCGGCAACCGTTGAGAGTGGTGAACTCGAGCCGCCCTGCCGTTTCGGAATCCAGCTCGAGCCCCCAGTCCAGAAAGAAGCGCCTGCACACATCGAAATCGTCGGCGCCGTAGGTGATTTCGTCGATGCCCATTACGTCCATGAATACTCCCAGTTCTTGGTGATCCCGTGCGCATGCCTGCGCATCGGGTTTCAGCGATATTTGCCGCTCATCGAGCCCAGGGCAGCGGCTCTTCGTTCATGCCCCAGTACACGCTCTTTTGTTCCATGTACTGCAGGATGCCCAGGCGCCCTTTCTCGCGGCCCAGGCCGCTGTCTCGCCAACCGCCAAACGGCGTGGATATCGAAAACTGCTTGTAGGTATTGATCCAGACATTGCCCGCCTTCAATACCCGGGCCAGATGCCAGGCTTTCTTGTAGTCTTCGGTCCAGATGCCGGCGGCAAGCGCATAGACACTCTCATTGGCCTGCACGACGAGATCATCCATATCGTCGAACGGGATCGCAACGAGCACCGGACCGAAGATCTCCTCCTGGCTGATGGTGGCGGTATTGTCCAACCCCTCGATGATGGTCGGCAGATAATAGCTGCCCTTGTCGTAGAGCGCGCCTTGGGGACGTGCCCCGCCCGTGCGCAATACCCCGCCTTCGTCCAGACCGATCCGGACATAACGCTCGACCGAGGCGCGATGGCTTTCACTGATCAACGGCCCCATCTGTGTCGCCGTGTCGGTGGGATCCCCGACACGCAGGCGTTGAGCCCCTTCCGCCAGGCGCCGCATGAACGTCTCGTAGATGGGACGGGCGACAAACAGGCGCGAACCCGCGATGCAGGACTCGCCCGAAGAACTGAATATGCCATAGAGCACACCCGCCACCGCATGATCCAGATCGGCATCCTCGAGCACAATGGTGGGCGACTTGCCTCCCAGCTCGAGCGAAACCGGCATGAACTTCTCGGCGGCGATCTGGGCGATATGCCGGCCAACCGAGGTTCCCCCCGTGAAGGAGACCCGGCGGACCAAGGGATGACGCGTGATCAGATCACCAATGACCGATCCCTTGCCGGGCAGCACGCTCATCAGGCCTTTGGGCAGGCCGGCCTCATCGCAAATGCGGGCCAGTTCCAATGACAGCAATGGCGTGATTTCCGCCGGCTTGAGCACCACGGCATTGCCTGCGGCCAATGCCGGCGCGACCTTCTGCGCATCGCTGGCGATGGGCGAGTTCCAGGGGGTGATGGCCGCCACGACCCCCATTGCCTCATGCACGCTCATGGTCATGTAGTCGCCGCGCGAAGGAGTGATGGTCTCCTCCAGCGTTTCGCAGGCGGCCGCAAAAAACTGGAAGGTGCCTGCCGCGCTGGCCACCAGGGCGCGTGTCTCATTGATGGGCTTGCCGTTGTCCAGACGCTGGAGCTGGGCAAGGTCTTCGGCCTTTTCGCGGATAAGCTGGGCAATGCGGTGCAGTACCGCCGCCCGCTCATGAGGCTTGCGTTGAGCCCAGCCGCTCTCAAGAAACGCCTTGTGCGCACCCTGGATGGCTTCTTCGACATCGTCGGGGCTTGCTGCGTTGAGCGTGCCCACGATCTCGCCCGTGGCCGGATAATGCGTGTGGTATTGAGCCCCGCCGCCCTGGCGCCAGACGCCGGCAATACAGATGGGAAGGGAATGCGTGTTGCTCATGATCTTCCTTTGCGAAATAAAGCTACACAGCCAGGGGCGCGACGCGATTGATCAGCGCGCGCACCACGCTGTAGACCGTCAATGCCGACGTCTTGGGGTTGCTTGCCAGAGGCTTGCCCTTGATGGTGACCGCCATGAAGCCAAAGACGCCCTGTGCCTCGTAGTAATGAATGTTCTCGTCCACCGAGGGGTCCGCATACAGTTCGACACGCGTTTCGTCCAGACCAAGACCGGCAAGCGCCAGTGTGGCGGCCACGTTGGCATTCTTCGGGTACATGCGGGCCGCCTCGCGGGCCGTGCCCGAAAAGAACAAGGTGCTTTCCGTGAGCCCATTCAGGTCGAGCTTTTCTTCGGCAGCCGTCCCCATCCAGCCCTTGGGCGGCTTGCGCCCCGTGTACACCACCGACGCCAGGCCGGCAATGCGCGCGGCAGCCAGCGCGTCGATTCCGCCAATGGCTCCCGGAAGCAGGTGTACCTGGGTTTGCCCCTGCAGCGCCGCAGCCTCGAGCTTGTCGGCCATCCCAGGTTCGGAAAGCGCCCCGATGGAAACGACCAGGCACGGTATGCCATGGCGCAGGGCAGGCAGGACATGCGCCTCGATGGCGCCATGACCTGCGCACTCCACGAGCAGATCCGGCCTGTCGGCCCCCAAGGGCACGGCGGTCAGGACCTGGGGTGGCTCCCGGCCAGGCCGGCCGGAGAGTTCGGCGTGCACAGCCTGTTGCCGGGCGGGATTGACGATGATCTGGGCGATGTCCAGACGCTCATCGCCGGCCACCAGGTCGGCGACGGCTCGGCCGATGGCCCCGAAACCCACAAGCGCAATACGTTGTCGCACCTTGCGTCCCCTTACGACGATTCGATGGTGGCAGGCTCCGCCTTCTTCACGGGCGGTCCGGCAAATGCCGTCTTGAACGCGCCGACGGAGAGCATGTCGATCTCCAGCATGAACGGCCCCTTCGCTTGCGATGCTTTTCGCAAGGCATCCTCGATATGGGCAAGGTCGGATACCCGAACGTGGCGCATGCCCAGAGCTTCGCACAGGCGCTCATAATCAGGGGTGTGCAGATCGACATAATGGCGGCGTCCGCCGTACTGGGCATCCTGGATGTTCTTGATGACGCCGTAGCCTTTGTCGTTCATGAGCACGATGACCATATCGGCCTGCTCCTGCACCGCCGTGGCCAGTTCGCCCAGATTGAGGATGAAGCCGCCATCGCCGGCCAGGCAATAGGTTTTTTTGCCAGAACCGCTTTGCGCCGCGCCCACCGCGGCACCGATGCCCATGGCCAACCCTTGACCGATACCCCCACCCAGCGCATGGACGCCGGCCTTGGGGTCATACAGATACAGATACCGATTGCCCCAGGTGCTGTTGGACACCGTGACGTCCCGCACCCAATTGAAATTTTCACCGACCGCCTTCTGCAATGCCGCCACGAGCGCCGAATACGGTCCCAGGCCGTCGGTCAGTTCGGCCACTGCCTGGTCCTTGGCCGCCTTCAGGTCGGCATGGAAGCCGGGATCGATCTGCATCTGGCCCTCGAGCCGGTCAGCCAGCCCCTCCAGCACCAGACGGGAATCGCCTTGAAGAAAACACTGGGTTTCATAGCAGCGCCCTTCATTGGCTGGGTCGGCGTCCACCCGATACAAAGGACGAGGCAGCTTCAACTGGTATTTGAGCGTCTCATTGCCGCGCAGACGCGAACCCACCACCAGCATGGCGTCGCAGGTTTGATAGAAAGCCTCGACAGGCTTGTGCAGATTGAAGGCGCCCAGCGACTGGGGGTCGGTCTCGGGCACGATGCCGCGGCCTTGTGTGCTGGTCACGACGCCAAAGCCCAATTTCATCAGCCGACGCACGGCGACACCGGCGTGACGGGCTCCCCCGCCCAGCCACAGCATGGGGCGTCGCGCGGATGACAGCTTCTCGGCAAGGCGATCGAGCGCATCGCTCGACGGCTGGTAGACCGGCACTTCGAGAGGAGTGAGATCTTCGGGCATGGGCATCAGCGATGACTGGATATCGATCGGGATCTCCACGCTGACCGGCCCGGTGGGCGCAGTCATGGCAACCTGGACCGCATGCTTGACGGTGCTGAGCGCGGTTTCGGCGCTGCGCACGCGGAATGCCGCCTTTGAAACCGCCTGCAGCATCGTGAGCTGGTCGGGGGCCTCATGGATGTAGGCCAGCCCCTGATCCAGATACTTGGTTTCGATCTGTCCGGTGATATGAAGCAGAGGCGTGCCTGCGGTGAGCGCTTCGACCATGGCGCCCGCCGCATTGCCCGCGGCCGTGCCGGTGCTGGTCAGGCACACGCCCAGACTGCCGGTGGTCCGCGCGTAGGCATCCGCCATATTGGTGCCGCCCGCTTCGCCTCGGGCGGGCACGAAGCGGATCACGCCCTGCTCGCCGAAAGCATCCAGGATCGGCATGTTGTGTATCGAGATGACGCCGAACGCCGTGCGCACGCCGCATTTTTCCAGAAAAGCGGCGATCACCGCGCCTACAGTGACTTCAACGGTTTTTTTATGCATGGCGGGATACTCCTCCGGAAACATCGATATGGCTGCCGGTGGTGTATGACGACAACGGCGAAGCCAGAAAAACGATGGCCTGTGCGGCCTCTTCAGGACGCCCCAGGCGCCCCAATTGAATTTGCTTGCGTCGGGCCAGATTGCCGGACCATTCTTCCCAGGTCTGGGCACGCTCCTCACGCGCCTCGTAGCGACGCCGCCACTGCCCCGAATCGACCAGGCCGATGAGGATGCCGTTGACCCGGATCCCCTTGACGCTGAACTCAGTGGCCATCGACCGGACCAGGTTCATGACGCCGGCGCGCGCGGCCGACGTCGCGACCATGTGAGGCTCGGGCTGAGCGGCCAACAGGGAGTTCACGCAGACAATGGCGGCGTCAGCGCTTTGCTCCAGATCCGGCAGAAACGCGCGGGTCGGATTGATCACGGAAAAGAACTTGAGCCGCAGCTCGGCCTCCCAATCGGCATCGGTGGTGTCCGCAAAGGTGGAGACACGCCCCTGCCCTGCGTTATTCACCAACATGCCGACGACGCCCAGCTCCTGCCGCACGGCCTGTGCGAAACGCTGAACCTCCTCGGCCTGCAACACATCGCACGTCTGGGCGAAGATTTCCGCGTGAGGAAACTCGCTGCGTAATTTTTCTCTGGCTTCCTGCAGCCGCGCCGGGTCGCGCCCGCAGAATGCGACCGCCGCACCTTGTTGCAAGAGCAGCCGAACAGTTGCCAGTCCGATGCCGGATGAGCCTCCGGTGACCACGGCCACCTTTCCTTTAAGGTCTATCATTGTTTCCTCTAGAACGTGTATCAGCGCCAGTCATGGGGGCAACGGTGTCCAGGCACCGGAATACGATGTCGGCGACACGTTGCGCCTGCTCCACATAGCACGCGTGGCCGGCGCCATCGATCAGGTCGAAGGGCAGACCGGCGCGCCGGGCGAATTCGGCGGACTGCCGGGGTGTGGTGACCACATCGAGCTCACCGCAATAGACGCGGGCAGTCGAGGGGCTCAAGTCGAAACGGTCCATGTCCTCGGCGCAGAGCATCTCGACAGCCTGGCTGTAGCCTCCGGCGCTCAAGCGCGAGGCGACCTCGGTGATCAGGCCCCGCTGAGCGGGACTGGCTTGCTCTGACAACAAACGATGCGGCAACGCGGCCGCCATGGCTGCGATGCCGTCACGCCGCAAGGCTTGCAGGCGCTTGTCGCGCACTTCCTGGGCTTTGTGCCGCAACGCCTTCCCGCCATAACCCAGAGCGGGGCTGATCAGCAGGAGAGCAAGCGCCTTCGATGGGCGCCGGCTGGCGTATGCCGCCGCCATCAACGCCCCCAGCGAATGACCGACCAGCAGGCAATCCTCGATATTCAGGGCATCGAGCAAGGCATCCAGCCGGTCGGCGTAGTCATCGGCCATAGGCCTGTCCATGGGAAGCGGCGCGGAAAGGCCATAGCCGGGCGCGTCCCACGCGACGACGTGCGCACGGGATGCAATCAAAGCTGCGCACTCCGACCAGGACGCCGAGCCTGAGCTGATGCCATGGAGCAGGACCACGGTTGGCCGCCGGTCCAGGCCCCATTCGCGAATGCCGACATCGCCCAGCTCCGTCGCGACGATGCGGCTTTCGGGCGCCGGCCCCGGGCCGGCCACGCCAGACGCAGCGGCATGCATGTCCATCATTTGAGATCGCGCTTGATCTTGGAGAGTGGATGATCGGGCGGATAGCTGGGGATCTGCGGCTTCTTCGAGCCCAGGAGCACGCACATCAGGGCGTCTTCTTCTCCGATATTGATCTCCTCGCGATAGACGCCGGGAGGCACCGAAACGAGGTCGCGATCGGTCAGGATGGTTTCGTAGCGTTCGCCGTCTTTTTCGAGAACGAGCTTCATCTTGCCGCGAATGACGAAGAAGACTTCCTCGACGTCATAGTGGATGTGCGATGGACCGACCCCGCCCGCCGGGATGACCATGGTCGAAAAGGTGAAATGCTCGGCCGGCACGGTATTGGTGTCGGACGACACCCCTGTTGCGCCCGTGCCGACATAACGCATCTGCGCGCGGCGATACTTCGGGTCGTAGTCGGCCTGGAACTTCAGGGCGTCCCAGTCATATTTGCGCGTGGCGTAACGGGCAATGCGGCCCTCCATCCACTCTTTGAAGCTGGCCCCATCGGGTTGAACCCATGAAGGCGTTTCACTGACTGCTTGCTCGCTCATTCGCATCACCTTTGAAAGTTAGTGCATGACAAAGCCGCCGTTGACGGCCAATACCTGCCCGGTCACGAAGCGCGACAGGCCGGATAACAAAAACATGACGGCACCGCTGACATCGTCGGGGTGCTGAGGCCGACGGATGGCCCTCTGGTTCTCATACAGATCATGACGTTCGCGCGGAACATATTCGGTGGCTTCGACCAGTGTCAGGCCCGGCGCAACGGCATTGACGGTGATGTTGTCACCGCCCAGTTCGCGCGCCATCGATCGGGTCATGGCCATGATTGCGCCCTTGCTGGCCACATAGGCCAACAGGTTGGGCGCGCCCCACATGGGCGTATCAGAAGCGAGATTGACGATGCTGCCGCGCCCGGACGCACGCAGCGCCCCAAGGCAGGCACGGCTCATGAGCCAGGTGCCGCGGACATTGATGCGCATGACCTGATCCCAGACCTCGATATCGAGCTCTTCCATGGCCTTCCCCCCCGAATGGGTCATAGCGGCGTTATTGACCAGGCCGTCCATGCCGCCGAGCAGGCGCGCGGCCTGGGCCGCGCACGCATCGATCGAGTGAGGATCACCCTGATCGAAAGCCAGCGCATGGGCGGTCAGGCCCTGGCGACGCAAGTCCTCGGCTGCCGCATGCACCGCTTCGTCGAGGATGTCGGCCAACGCGACCGCCGCGCCAGCCCGGGCGATCCGGGTCGCAAACTCCAAGCCCAGGCCGCGCGAGGCGCCTGTGACCAGAACCTTGCGCCCCACAAGCAGCTTGCCTTCTTCGCGGATATCCGTAGAGATCATGAATGCATTCCTTCCCGATCAGATGGTGGTCACCGTCGCGCGGGGAATGTAGTGCAGGCAACGGCGCTCGAGCCAGACGACAGCGGCGTAGGCGGCGATCCCGATCACGGTCAGTCCGACGATGGCCACGAACACTCCCGCTGTGTTGCCCTGCCCTTCGGCATCGACCAGCAGGAAGCCCAGGCCCATATTGCCCCCGACCAATTCGCCCACGGTCACGCCGACCACGGCCAGGGTGGCGCCAATGCGCAAGCCCGAGAACAAGGCCGGCAGGGAAGACGGAAACTCGACCAGGCGGAAAATCTGCCAGCGGGTCGCGTTGAGCGTCCGAACAAGGTTGACCAGGTCGGGATCGACAGTGCGTATCGCCGAAAGGACGTTGATCATGATCGGGAAAAACACGATCAGGATGGCCACCAGGATCTTGGGGTAGACGGTATAGCCCAGCCACATCACGAATAGGGGCGCGAAAGCCACTTTCGGAGCGATCTGCAAGGCCAGGATATAAGGCGACAAGACCGATTCCGCCGTGGGCGACAGGCCCAGCACGACCCCGACGAATACGCCCAGCAAGGCGCCCAGCAGGAAGCCGACAATGACCTCGAGGGCGGTGATCCAGAAATGTTCCATGAAGCCGCCGTTCTGCCACATATGCAAGGCTTCCTGAACGACGGTCGTGAATTTGGGCAGGATGAATTCCGGTGTGCCGAAAAAGCCAGGCAGCCATTGCCAGGCCGCCAGGAACACGATCAGCACCGCCAGACTGCTGGCAACGGTGAACAGCTGATTTTTTTGCACGCGAAATACTCCTGCAAGGGGGTGGGCTTTCTTGATGGCGGCCGGGCGGGAGGGCTTGGCCACCCCCGCCGGGCGGCCGAGTTCCGTCGATGACGAACTCAAACTCATTTTGAAGCCTCGACAAACTGGTTGGTGTACAGCTCATTCAGGGGCGTCGCCTTGGGCACGATGCCTTCGGAAACGTAGAAGTCCTGAACCTTGGCAAGGCGATCAGGGTTCATCTGGCCCAGCACCTTCTGGTTGGCGTACACGTATTTGTTATACAAGTCGAAGATCTGGCGGATGTCGGCTTCCTTGCCCTGATGCGAAGGAACGGCCTTGACATAGGCCGCCACGGCCGCATCGGGATCTTTCATGATCAGCGCCATGCCCTTGAGTGTGGCGCGCACGATCTTCTGGATGAGCTGAGGATTGGTCTTGATGAGCTCATCCGAGGCCAGGATCGCCTGGGCCATGCTGTCAAAGCCCTGGGCCGGATCCATGATGTGCACCTTGGCGCCCGTGCCGCGTGCGCCGACGATCCACTCGGGCACACCCGCCATGGCCTCGGCCTTGCCCGCGGCAAACAATTGCCATACCCCGGCCGGGCCCGCCGCCTGGATGGCGGCATCATCGCGAGTCAGGCCCGCCTTTTTCATCGTACCCAACAGCGAGTAATAGGTCGTGTCGGTGTAAGCCATGACCGTGATGGTCTTGCCTTTGAGCTGCGCAGGCTTGTCGATGGGCGCCTTATCATGGGAAGCGATCAGGGTGAGCGAGCCCGCTCCGAGCACCGCCACCGACTTGACCGGGATGCCATTGGCACGGACGATGATGGGCGTGTCGCCGATCGCGCCGCCAATCGGCGCGTTACCCGCGCCGATCTGCTTGGCGACGTCCACACCGCCCTTGCCGGTGACGAAATTGACTTCCAGGCCTTCGGCCTTGAAGTAACCCTCTTCCTGGGCGATCAGCCAGGGGGCGAAGGCCGGGAGATTCTTGGGAGCCGGCAATAGATAGGTGATGGGCTCAAGCTTGGCATCGGCCGCAAGCGCGGAGGCCGAGAGCAAGGCTGTGCATGCGCCGATCATGGCCGCCGAAATCAATTTCTTCATGGTTTTATCTCCTTTGCGGGGCTAATTCGAATGGACGGGTGGAACAAACATGCATACTGAAAAAGGGGGATGAGACAGGGTGTGGATAGTCAGTGCAGCACGGCATCTTCGTCCTTGCCGATCTTGAGCAGTTCCATCAAACGCCCCTGCAAAGGCCCGATCTGAGGCAATTTGCGGCGTTCGAGCGGATTCTCGCGCAATGGCAGATCCACGACGATTTCTTCGATGATGGTCCCCGGGCGCTCGCTCATGACCAGCAGCCGATCGGACAGCGCGATGGCCTCGACCAGATCGTGCGTGATGAACAAGGCGGTTTTCTTTTTCTCGTACAGCATCTTGGCCAGATCCTGCTGCAGGATCATTTTGGTCTGGGCATCGAGCGCTGAAAACGGCTCATCGAGCAGCATGACCTGCGGATCCACCGCCAGGGTGCGGGCCAGCGCCGCACGCTGACGCATGCCGCCCGAAAGCTGGTAGGGATAGTGTTTTTCGAAGCCGCGCAAATGACACTTGGTCAGCAGTTCGTGCGCCACCCTCATGCGTTCGCTGCGGTCGACGCCGGCAATCTCCAGCCCGAGCGCGACGTTGTCCTCGATGGTTCGCCACTGCATGAGCAGATCCTTCTGCAGCATGAAAGCAACTTCACGCACCGGCCGGGTGACCGCTTGGCCGGCGACGAAGACTTGCCCCGACGTCGGCGCATAGAGGCCCGACCCCATGTTCAGCAACGTACTCTTGCCGCAGCCCGACGGCCCGATCAGCGATACGACCTCACCCTTTGCGATGGAAAGGGAAATATGGCTGACCGCAGGTTTGAGCAGCCCGCTTTGTTTATCAATGAACGACTTTCCGACATCCCGGAATTCAATTTCGATCATCTTGGTTCGGCTCCTTGGACAATGCCGCACATCACGTGGCGGAACATCGGGTTTGTCAATCACTCTGAACAAGCCAGTTCTTTTGTTTTATATATGAACTGATGTTTTGTGAATTAAACAAACTTTAAAGCTGGAAGAAGCCAAGTTGTATTAGGGATATCCCTTTCCTCGCAATGACCCGAGACCATTCATATCCGGCCAAATCTCGGGGATTTAGAGAAAAAAATATGGAATCCGGCGTTTCTCAGGATCACGACATCAGCAATGTCTCATGCAGCCGGTTACGGGTTTTCACGGATGGAAGGCCATAAGCCGCAGCCATAAACTTTTAAAGGTAAAACGTTGTTCTACATATGAAACAAATTGAACACCTTGTCGCTGTGGCCAGCACGTGCGCACAGCACACCACGCGAGAAAAACGGAGGCCGCCCATGGCAGATCTTTATCAGCAACCTCATCAGGCCCGCAAGGCCGTGCCCACCACCTATGAAAACCTGCTGGGCGATGCGATCGAACGCGCCTTCGGCGCCGACATCATCACACTGGAAGGATTGGCCGCCTACTTGAACGAGCACGGCCCACAGCCACAGGACACGGCCACCAACTGGACTTCGGAATTGCTGGCGGCGGAGTTCAAGCGCCTGGGCGCCGATTAACACTCCATCTGAATGAGGATCCCATGAGCACCAATCCCACTGAAGCCGAAATCGACGGCGTTCTGGTCAACGGCTTGAAAAATCGCTGGTACGCCATCTGTCCGTCGTCCTTCCTGACCGACAAGCCCATCACTTTGCGGCGCCTGGGTTACAAGCTGGCACTATGGCGAGGCCATGACGGCAAACCCCATTGCCTGGAAGATCACTGCCCTCATCGCGGCGCCCCGCTGTCGCAAGGGATTCCCTTGGGCGACAAGATCGCCTGCGGCTACCACGGCGTCCAGATCCGCTGCGACGGCACCGTGCTTTCGGTTCCGGGCAGCCCCGGCTGCAAGCTGGAAGGTTCCCGCCCCACCCTCGCCTTCCATCTGAAAGAAGCCAGAGGTGTCATTTTCCTCTACAACTCCACCGAGAACATCGACGAACCGCCTCCCCTCGTCTTGCCCGAGCAGCTCTCGTCAGACGAATACGAAAGCTTCCTGTGCTATGTGGAGTGGGCCGGCGACTACCGCTATGTGATCGATAATGTCATGGATCCCATGCATGGCACGTATCTGCACAAGCAGTCCCATGCGATGTCCGAAGGCGCCCGCGCGGCGGAATTCTCCCTGCGAGATACCGAGCACGGTTTCATCTTCGAGAAAGCCGGGCAACGCGATGTCAATTTCGACTGGAGCGAATTCGCGGACACAGGCTTCCAATGGTTGCGCCTGGATATCCCCTATCCCAAAACGGGCGGGCCCGGCGGCAGCTTCGTCATCATCGGAGCATGCACACCCATCCTGCCCAACCAGTCGTCGGCGGTTTTCTTCTGGCGCAACCGCAAGGTTTCGGGCTGGCAGCGCGACGTATGGCGTTTCCTCTATAAGAACCGGCTGGAGGCCCGCCACTGGGCGGTGCTCGAGCAGGACCGCGTCGTCCTCGAAGCCATGGAGCCCGACGCCAACCAGCGCGAACACCTCTACCAGCACGATGTCGGCGTGATGCGTGCACGACGTCAACTGCGCAAGCTCGCCATCGACCAGTTGGCGAACCGCTGACACCTCGCCACCGCCTGGCCCGGCCCAAGAAGCCGGGCCGGCCTCATCGGCACCAAGCCTTACAATAGCGGCGCACCTCGCCGAAACGACCCGGCAAGTAAAGGACAACGATCAAATGAGCAGCAGGGATGCAGAGAAATATTCGGTACCGGGACTCGAAAGGGGGTTGAGAATCCTGTCGGAATTCTCGCGCGACACCCCCACGCTGACGGCTCCCGAACTGGCTCGCAGGCTTGACGTTCCCCGCACGACCATCTTCCGGCTGCTGGTGACCCTGGAAAGCCTGGGCTTCGTCGAGCGTGCCCGCAATGGCCGTGACTACCAGTTGGGCACCGCCGTATTGAAACTGGGGTTCGAATACCTTGCTTCCCTGAGCTTGACCGAACTGAGCCGCCCCATCCTGGAGCGCCTGCGCGACGAGCTGGGCTACTCGGCCAATCTCGTGATCCGGGACGGCCGGGACATCGTCTATGTGCAGAAAGTCGCCTCCAGCTCGCCGTTTGCAAGCTCCGTGCATGTCGGAACGCGATTGCCGGCCCACGCGACGGTCCTGGGCCGTGTGCTGCTGAGCCGCCACAGTTTTCCGGCCCTGCTTGCGCTCTATCCTGAAGAGCGTCTGCAGTCGCACGGCCCCAACACCCCTGCAACGGTCAACGAGCTCTACCAACTGCTCCTGGCCGACCGAGAGCGCGGCTACGTGATCGAAGAAGGTTTCTTCGAGAATAATATTTCGACAATCGCCGCGCCCGTCTTCGACGAGGACGGCAATGTCGCAGCGGCACTGGGCCTGACTATCCCCAATCTGCAGGTACCCGACGCCAGTCAGACCCGCCTCATCGCCAGCGTGTGTTCGGCCGCCCAGGAGCTCTCACGCTGCCTGAACTACCGCGGCGAACCTCAGGTGGCTTGAACTGCCTCGATCCGACCGAGTTCTCGGGCCGCAGCCATGACCGCCTGGCCGACACGCTCGACGACGCCTTCACGCCGGCTCACGACGTTTTCGGGCCCCACGACGCTCAATGCCGCCACGGCCTTGCCCGACGAATCGCATATCGCTGCGGCACAGGCATCGATGCCTTCTTCGTAACCCGAAAAACTCCACGCGCAGCCCCGGCGACGGTCGTCGGCCAGGATGGCGATCAGGGCGGCCCGATCGACCGGATTATGCCGGGTGACGGGCGTCAGGGCCCTGCCGGCATATCGCCGTTCGATCTCGGCCTCCGACATGGTTGCGAGCATTGCGCGCCCCGGCGCCGTGAGGTGAGCGGGAACCCGGCTTCCTACCTTGATGTGGCTGACCAAACCGGCATCGGGCATGGCTCGCGCCATATACACCACCTCATCTCCATCGAGCATCACGAGGTAGGCCGAGAGATCGAATTCGCGGCATAAGGCGGCGATGGCCCTGCGTCCCGCCGCCACGAGATCATGCTCTCCAACAGCAGCGGCAGCCATGGACAGAAAACCGAAGCCGACGCGGTGCCCGCCTTGGGGCAACCGCTCAATCATGTTTTCATGCTCGAGCGTTGCCAGCAGACGCATCACCGTGACGCGATTGACATCGATGGCGCGCCCGACCTCCGACAGATTGGCCGTGGACCCGCCATCGGCAATGTAGCGCAGCAGCCTTAGGCCTCGCACGACCGGTGAGACCAATTGAGACGAGGATTCGGAGGAGCTCATGACAGCGACACTGCCGGCCGTGGCAGCTCGACGCCCCAGGCATCGTAAGCGTAGACCCAATCACCGTTATTGCCATCCTTGAGCCAGGTGTTTCCCCGGGATCCGATCTGGATTCGGCTGGTGCGATCCAGGCGCGCATCCTGATAAGCCTGAAAGGCAGTGGGAATGTCCGCGTAGCCCGGCTCGTTCAGGCAACGGGCGAGCACCACCGCGTCTTCGATGGCCTGCCCCGCCCCCTGGGCCATGAACGGCATCATCGGATGACAGGCATCGCCCAGCAGAACCATGCGCCCTCCTTTGTGCCAGGCCGGCAACGGATCGCGCACGTACAGCGCGGATTTCAGAACGGTGTCGCAGGCGTCCAGCAAAGCGCGGGCCTCGGGATGGAAATCCTTGTATATATCGCGCAATTCGGCCGCTTCGCCCGGCGCGGTCCAGGACTCGAGCTCCCAGCCCTCTTGCGGCGTCGTGGCAAAAATGAACAGATCCTTGCCCAGGTTGAGGGGAAAGCTGACGATCTGCACTTCAGGGGTTGCGCCCCACCATTTGACGAAATTATCCAGGTTGGAAAGCCCTTGGAGGCGGCTCACGGGGACGACCGCACGATAAGCCACCACCCCGGTGAACTGGGGTTTTTCCGGCCCCAGCAACGCCGTGCGGACCAGGGAATGTATGCCGTCGGCGCCAATCAGCACATCCACGCGGTCACGGGTGCCATCCTCGAACTCCAGGTCCACGTGTTCCCCTGTATCATGGACTGCAACTGTGCGTTTGCCCAGTTTGACGCATTCCGCCGGGACAGCCGCCTCGAGCGCGCTCATGAGATCGGCGCGATGCAGGGTGAGTTGGGGCGCGCCGTAACGCCGCTCTGCGGCGGCAGACATCTCCAGCCGCGAGGTTTCTTCCCCGGTGAAACCATCGCGGCTGATCCGGTACCCTGGACGGGCAGCCGAGCTGCGCAGCGCTTCGCCCACCCCCATGCCCAGGCCATCGATCGCCCTGACGGCGTTGGGCGTGAGATTGATGTCGGCACCCACGCGCGCGAACTGCTTGGCCTGCTCATAGACACGGACCTTGAAGCCCAGCTTGCGCAGGGCAATGGCCGCGACCAGGCCGCCAATGCCCGCGCCTGAGATTCCGATGAACTTGTCATTCATGATGGTTTCCTTACCTGTGATCGCCTCAAGATATGTTCATTTTTGAACATTATGTTTATTATTTAACAACACACCACGCCCTGCGACAACTATCGAAAACCCTCGGGAACGCATTCCCCACCCAAAGAAAATGCCCGCATGGGTTATTCCCCACAGCCAGGAATCGATAGTTCAGGCTATCAGGGCGTCATCGACCACTGCATCATCCCGATCATCGGCCGGATGAAGGAGCAGGACGTAAAGCGCCCAACCGCGCCGTCATAGGGCCACGACTACTGGTGATCGACGAGATTGGCTATCCGCCATTCGGGCGCGAGAAGGCGGACCTCTTCGTCAACATGGCGGCGCAACGCTACGAGCGCCCCAGTAGGGGGGTCACTTTTACTCCGACGATTCCGACAAAAGTGGGTCAGATTTCAAACAGCGTTGAAATGTAGCGCAACCGCTTGCGGATCTGGTCCAGCAGCTTGCTTGGCCTCAAGGCCGGCTTGCGTAGTTTGCCACTTGTTTTAATACTGTACATACGTACATAAATTCGGCGAAAACCGAGACTGCATACGGCTTTGCGGGTCATGGATATGGGATGTTATACGACAGGGTGCCATGTTAAATTGGCATTTTGCGGTCTATAACAGGTTGTTCGGCGTCAATCACTAATGGATGCCGTGGTTGATGGAACACTTGCCCCCAAAGCATCCACTCACCGCAAGGAAAATCGATCATGAGGATAGCGAAAGAAGATGTGGACGTTAAGATGGAAATCCCGGGCGCGGTAATCCGTCAGCACACGGATTTCGGCGACGCAACTGGATTTGGAAAGATCAGCGGCGAATATTTCACTCTCTCGGCGGGCGTTGACACGGCCCCGCTATTCCAAGGGCTGGAAGGTAATTTGTGCCAGTGCCCTCACTGGGGTTTCGTCCTGCGCGGACAACTCACCACAACCGATGCGCAAGGTGCGCATGAAACTGTCAAAGCGAATGATCTCTTTTACTGGCCGCCTGGGCACAACGTAAAAGTCGACGCGGACGCCGAAATCATTATGTTCAGCCCCCAGCATGAGCATAGCCAAGTCATTCAGCACATGATAAAGAAGGTCGGAGGTTAATATTGGTTTTCTCGTTTGCTCTGCATTTGGCATTCCGCCCAACTTATCATTCCACCGGACCTGCTCATAAAGGCGTGCAGGCCGATGAGTTCTACGTTGAATCGCACCGCGAATGACCACTATCGGTGGGACTGACCGGCCGGTTTGGGTCGGTTTAAGACCTTCCCTTACATCCCAATTATTTTGAACAAGCTTACGCAGCAATGAAAAGGGCCGGATTTTCCTCCGGCCCTTAAAGTTTGTATGTATTAAGATGTATTCATACATACATTGCCACCGCCCAAAATACGCAGTCTCGACAGAGAGTCGAGCAGATCGATCGCCTAACTCTGTGCAATTAGGGTATAAGTCGCAGGTCCGGGCATTTTCAGAATCGCGAAGAGCGGGAATACGTCAGGTATCAGGCGTCATCGTCCAGGCTGGGCTGACTCTGGGCCTTGCCTCGCGTACTGCTCAAACGGGCAAGATAAGCCTCGTCGATGTCGCCCGTGACATATCGGCCACTGAAACACGACGACTCGAACTGCGTGATGGACGGATTGAGGTCGCGGATCGATTGCTCGAGATCGGCCAGATCCTGATAGACCAAGCCATCGGCGCCGATCTCGCGCGCAACCTGCTCGGTGTTGCGGCCGGTCGCAATGAGTTCGGCCTGCGTCGGCATGTCGATTCCGTAGACATTCGGAAAACGCACCGCGGGCGCCGCCGACGCGAAGAACACCTTGTTGGCCCCTGCTTCACGGGCCATATCGACGATCTGACGGCTGGTGGTTCCGCGCACGATGGAATCGTCGACCAGCAGCACGTTCTTGCCTTTGAATTCCATGCCGATGGCGCTGAGCTTCTGGCGCACCGATTTCTTCCGCACGGCCTGCCCCGGCATGATGAAGGTGCGGCCGACATAGCGGTTCTTGATGAAGCCTTCGCGATAATCGAGATTCAGATGCGCGGCCAGTTGCATGGCGGATGGCCGGGAGGAATCCGGGATCGGCATGACAACATCGATCTCGCCAAGGCGCAGGGATTTGGCGACGTTGTCGGCCAGGTATTCCCCCATGTGCAACCGGGCATCGTAAATGGAAACGCCGTCCATCAGGGAATCAGGCCTGGCGAAATAGACGTATTCGAAAAGACAAGGCGTGAAGACGGGATTCTCGGCGCACTGACGGCTGGAAACCTTGCCATCCAGATCGATCAGCACGGCCTCGCCCGGAGCGATATCGCGCACAAACGTGTAGCCGCAGCCGGTCAGGGCGACCGACTCCGACGCCACCATCCACTCGATGCCGTTGTCGGTCTCGAGCGACCCCAGGCACAAGGGACGAATTCCATAGGGATCCCGGAATGCCACCATGCCGAAGCTGGCAATCTGGGCAATGACGGCATAGGCGCCCTTGGTGCGGCGGTGCACCGCGGAGACCGCATTGAACACGGCATTCTCATCCAGGGACACGCCGCTCGACGCCAGTTGCAGCTCATGCGCAAAGACGTTCAGCAGAACTTCGGAATCGGAATTGGTATTGATGTGGCGACGGTCGATCCGAAACAGTTCTTCGCGCAACTCGCGCCAATTGGTGAGATTGCCGTTGTGAACGAACGTAATGCCGAAAGGCGCATTGACATAGAAAGGCTGCGCTTCGTCCACACTGTCGCTCGATCCGGCCGTCGGATAACGCACTTGCCCCAGACCGCTGTTTCCAGGCAAGGAGCGCATGTTGCGCGTGCGGAATACATCGCGCACCAATCCATGCGCCTTGTACATACTGAAGAACTGATCGTACGCCGTGGCGATGCCGGCAGCATCCTGGCCACGGTGCTGCAACAGCAGCAGACTGTCGTAAATGATCTGGTTGACGGGGCTACGACCTGCGACCCCAACGATTCCACACATGCTGTTTTCCTGTTAATGCACTAAAGCGATCGATCCGCGCGATCAATAAGGTAGCCACGTCGCAAGCGAAGGCGGCAGGAGCGTCTTGATCTGCTGCACTCCCTTCACCGCCGCAGGCGCGAGCCTGGCCTGGCTCCACCAGGGCTCTTTGGGTAGGTCAGTGAAACCCGCCAGCGCCACCAGAACCAGAACGATGATGAGACCGCGCAACAGCCCGAACGCCGCACCCAACCCGTGGTCGGCGGGCGTGAGGCCTGTTTTCTGGATAAGCGTGCCCAATGTGATGTTGAGCAATCCGACCAGCAGGAGCATCACGATGAATATGGCCGCATAGGCCACGGCCGTACGCAAGAGATCGTTCTCGATATGCGGCGACAGCCAGACCGAGATTGTCGGCCCCCACCAGATCGATGCCACGAAGGCCACCGCATAGGCAATCAGCGACAAAAGCTCTTTCACGAGCCCGCGCAACATCCCGAGGAGTGCCGAAGCCCCAAGAATGGCCAGGACGATGTAGTCGAAGCTGGTCACTTGCTGGAGATGAATCCGTTCTCGAAGCCCAGCGCGCGCAAGCGGGTCTGGGCCGCCTGGGCTGCCTCGCGCGTGGGGAATGGCCCGACGCGCAGGCGATAGGCCGTCTTGCCGCCTGCCGAGGCCGTTTCGACATACGCGTTGGTCACACCGGCGGCGGTGAGCTTGTCGCGCCGGGCTTGCGCATCCTTGTCGGATGTGTAGGCGGCCACTTGCAACACGAAGTTGCCTCGCGGGGCTTGCTGACCTTGCGTGGCGGGCTGGGCCGTCGACTTGGGCGGTTTGCGTCCTTCGAGCAATGCCAAGGCCACCGAACCGTCGTCCGTACGATCCGCAGGCTTGGAGGGAGCCTGGGGTTTGGTGGACTCACGTGCCGCCGCAGAGGACTTCTCGACGGCCTTGGCGGGTTCATGGGCGGGGGTACCGGCTTCGACCACCTGGCGGGACGGCTCGGCGGCAAGCGGGCTCGAGGGCGCGGACTCTGCAGGCGTGGGCAGCGACTCTGGCGAGGATTCGACGATGGAATCAGCCGGCGTGTTGGCGGCGACTTCCGGCGCCGCGGGCGCCATCGGCATGGCCGGAACGACGACGGGCTTGATCGGCTCCGCCGGTGGTGTGGTGTTGACCAGCATGGGAACCACGATGACCGCCGCCACGATGAGGATCAGCGCCCCGATGAGTCTTCGCCGGGCCTTGCTGCGCATTTCGCTTGCCTGAGCTTCGCTGGACATGGAGGAGCGCGTCCGGCGGCCAGATTGCTCGGCGGAAGACTCCTTACGTGAGAACAGACCCATGCATCAACCTTTTGTCGGTCATCAGGCCGGCTTGCGCGGCCAGGGGGATTAGTCGATCGTGCGTCCGAGCTCCTGGAGCACGGGCCCCACCGTGGAGAACGAGCCGAACACGAGAATTCTATCATTGTCGGACGCTTCGTTCCGCGCCTGCGCGAAGGCCTGCACGGGGGATTCGAAGCTGGTCACGGTGACGGGATCCTCACCCTGCGGACCGATGCGCTCACGCACGATGGCTGCCAGTTCCTCGCCGCTCAAACCTCGCGGTCCAGGCAAGGATGCACAATACCAGTGGTCCACGCGTCCCAACAAATGATCGACGACGGCTCGAACATCTTTGTCCGACAACATGCCAAGCACCGCATGAGTGTAGGGGAAGAAGCCCATGCCATCGAGATTGCGCGCCAACGCTGCGGCGGCGTGGGGATTGTGCGCCACATCCAGTACGATGGCCGGCTGCCCCGGCAGAATCTGGAGGCGCCCGGGAAGCGTGACATGCGATAGCCCCAGGCGCACAGCCTGCTGGGGAATGGGCAACCGGTCCTCGAGGGACTCCAGCGCGGCCAGCGCCGCGCTGGCATTGAGCAGCTGATTGGCGCCGCGCAGGCTCGGGTAGGCCAGGCCGGGCCGGCGCCGATGCCTGCCGCCATAGGCCCATTGCTGGCGATCGCCCGAATAATTGAAATCGCGTCCCGAAAGCCAGAGATCGGCGCCGATGGACTGTGCATGGGCAACCAGGGTGTCGGGCGGCATGGGATCGGCGCAAATGGCCGGGCGTCCGGGACGGAAGATATGGGCCTTCTCTACGGCGATCTTTTCCCGGGTATCCCCCAGCCATTCGGCATGATCGATGTCGATGCTGGTCACGACAGCGCAATCGGCGTCGACGATGTTCACGGCATCGAGGCGCCCGCCCATGCCCACCTCGAGAATGGCCACGTCGACCCCTTCCTGCTGGAAAAGGCGCAAGGCCGCCAATGTCGCAAACTCGAAATAGGACAGCGACACGTCGCCCCGACCGTCTTCGATGGCCTGAAACTGCTGGACGATCTGTTCATCGCTCGCCAATTCGCCGACGACACGGATCCGTTCATTGAAATCGATCAGATGCGGCGAGGTATACATGCCGGTGCGGTACCCCGCGGCCAGCAGCACGGCCTCCAGCATTGCGCAGGTCGAACCCTTGCCATTGGTGCCCCCCACCGTGATGGTGACGAACGGGTGGGTCAGTCCGAGGTTGGCCGCCACCTTGCGGACGCGATCGAGTCCCATGTCGATGGCTTTGGGATGGGCGGTTTCAATATAGCTCAACCATTGAGCAAGGCTGGAGGAGGAATCGGGCTTGGACGGCATGATGGGGCTCTGAAAACACAAAAGGCCGATGCCTTCTCGGCATCGGCTCGGTGTATTAAACCACGGCGGAACTACTTGCGGCGCGCGGGAGGCAGATCGGTGCAGCTTCCTTCGGCCACCTCGGCGGCCATTCCGATGGACTCACCCAAAGTGGGGTGCGGATGGATGGTCTTGCCGATGTCCACGGCGTCCGCTCCCATCTCGATGGCCAGGGCGATTTCACCGATCAGATCGCCGGCATGCGTGCCCACGATACCTCCGCCGACGATGCGATGGGTCTGGGCATCGAACAGCAGTTTGGTGAACCCCTCGTCGCGGCCGTTGGCGATGGCGCGCCCCGATGCCGCCCAGGGGAACAGCCCCTTCTCGATGGCGATCCCTTCCTTGTGGGCCTGCTCTTCGGTCAATCCCACCCAAGCCACTTCAGGGTCGGTATACGCCACCGAAGGAATGACGCGGGCGTCGAAATAGCTTTTCTGGCCGGCGATGACCTCGGCTGCCACATGGGCTTCGTGAACCGCCTTGTGGGCCAGCATGGGCTGGCCGACGATGTCGCCGATGGCATGAATGTGAGGCACATTGGTTCGCATCTGCTTGTCGACTTCGATGAAACCGCGGTCAGTCACTTTCACGCCGGCGTTCTGGGCGCCGATTTTGTTCCCGTTGGGACTGCGTCCCACAGCCTGGAGCACGAGATCGTAACGCTGAGGCTCGGAAGGCGCATTCTTGCCTTCGAAAGTCACCCAGATGCCGTCATCGCGCGCCTCGGCGGACACCGTGCGGGTTTCGAGCATGATCCGATCGAAACGCCGGGTGTTCATCTTCTCCCAGACCTTGACGAGATCACGATCGGCGCCGAGCATCAGCCCGCTCTGCATCTCGACCACATCCAGACGCGCACCCAGCGCCGAATACACCGTGCCCATCTCGAGGCCGATGATACCGCCCCCCACGATGAGCATCTTTTTGGGAATAGATGCCAGTTGGAGTGCTCCGGTGGAGTCGACCACTCGGGGATCGTCGGGCAGGAAAGGCAGCTTGACGGACTGGCTGCCGGCGGCAATGATCGCCGACGTGAACCGCAGAGTGCGGACCGCGCCGTCCGACTGCTTCACCGACAGGTGATACGGATCGGCGAACTCGCCCACCCCGTTGAATACCGACACTTTGCGGGCCTTGGCCATGCCGGCCAGGCCGCCGGTCAGCTTGCCGACTACGCTGTCCTTGTACCCCCTCAGGGCGTCGAGATCGATGCTGGGCGCTCCGAAGGAAATGCCATGCTTGGCCAGGCTTTGCGCCTCTTCCGCGACGGCCACCGTGTGCAGCAGCGCCTTGGACGGAATGCAGCCGACGTTCAGACAGACCCCGCCCAAGGTGGAATAACGCTCTACCAGAGCAACCTTCAGGCCCAGATCGGCCGCCCGGAAGGCCGCGGAGTATCCGCCAGGTCCAGCGCCCAGCACGAGCACATCGAACTCATCGGCGGCGGTGCCGGCGAACGAGGCGGGAGCGGGGGCTGCAGCGGCAACGGCTACCGCAGCAGGTGCCGCGGCAGCAGATGCGGCCGGGGCCGGAGCCTGCGGCGCGGGAGACTGGGCAGCGGCTGCCTGAGTCTCGACACGCACAACGGCGGTCCCCTCGGCAACCTTGTCGCCCACCTTGACGAGCACCTCCTTCACCACCCCGCCCTGCTCGGCCGGGATTTCCATGGAGGCCTTGTCGGACTCCACCGTGATGAGGCTTTGCTCAGCCTTGATCTCGTCGCCGACGGAGACAAGAACCTCGATGACATCGACCTCGGCGAAATCGCCGATGTCGGGGACTTTCAGATCAATGATGCTCATGCGGCCTCCTTAAAGCGCGATGCGGCGGAAATCGGCCAGCACGGCGGCCAGATAGGCATTGAACCGGGCGGCGGCCGCGCCATCGATCACTCGGTGATCGTAGGACAGCGACAAAGGCAGCATCAGGCGAGGCTGGAAAGCCTTGCCGTCCCAGACGGGCTGATGAGCAGAGCGCGACACCCCCAGGATCGCCACCTCGGGCGCATTGATGATGGGGGTGAACGAGGTGCCGCCGATGCCTCCCAGCGAAGAAATCGAGAAGCAGCCGCCCTGCATCTGAGCGGGCGCAAGCTTGCCGTCGCGAGCCAGCTTGGCCAGCTCGGCCGTCTCGGCAGCCAGTTCGAACACGCCCTTCTTGTCCGCATCGCGGATGACCGGCACGACCAGCCCATTGGGCGTATCGGCGGCAAAGCCGATGTGGTAGTACTGCTTGAGCACCAGGTTGTCGCCATCGAGCGATGCGTTGAACTCAGGGAATTTCTTGAGCGCGGCAACGACAGCCTTGATCAGAAAAGCCAGCATAGTGACCTTGAGACCGGATTTCTGGTTTTCCTGGTTGAGCTGCACACGCAGCGCTTCGAGTTCGGTGATGTCGGCCTGATCGTTGTTGGTGACGTGAGGGATCATCACCCAATTGCGGTGCAGATTGGCGCCCGAAATTTTCTTGATCCGGGACAGCGGCTTGGCTTCGATGGGGCCGAACTTGGCGAAATCGACCTTGGGCCAATCCAGCACGCTCAGGCCGCCGCCAGCCGCGGCAGGCGCTGCCCCAGCCGCAGGGGCCGTCATCGCCTGTTTGACGAATGCACGTACATCGTCGGCGGTGATGCGCCCTTTGGAACCGGTCCCGGTCACGCGCACAAGGTCGACGCCCAGCTCGCGGGCGAATCTACGCACCGACGGCGAGGCATGCGGCAGGTTCTGCGCCGGCAGGGAGTCGGCCATGCCCGCCGTGGGCGACGGCTTTGAAATCGGCTGGGAGGCCAACTCGGACTCAGGCGCAACCGCTTGCGCGACCTGGGCCTGGGGCTGAGGCGCAGACACAGCAGCGGGGGCAGGCTGAGCCGCAGCGGCGGCCGGCTGGCTGGTCTCGAGTTCCAGGACCGGAGAGCCCTGGCTGACTTTGTCGCCCACTTTGAGCGAGATCGACTTCACCACGCCCGCCTGAGGCGCCGGGATTTCCATGGATGCCTTGTCGGACTCGACGGTGATGAGGCTTTGTTCGGCCTCAACGGAATCGCCGGGCGACACCAGGATCTCGATGACCTCGACTTCGGAGAAATCGCCGATGTCGGGGATTTCCACCACAATGGACCCTGAAGCCACTGCGGCTGCCGGAGCGGCGGCCGGCGCTTCATTGGGCGTGGATGGAGTCTGGGCAGGCGCCACCGCGGACGCAGCGGGCGCGGCGGCCTTGGCCTGCGGAGCCGCCGCCTGGCTTTCCTCTAGTTCCAGAATGACAGAGCCTTCCTTGACCTTGTCGCCCACCTTGACCCTGAGGGCCTTGACGACGCCGGCGACCGGCGAGGGAATCTCCATGGAGGCCTTGTCGGACTCCACAGTGATCAGGCTTTGCTCGGCCTTGATGGTGTCGCCTTGCGCCACCAGCAGCTCGATGATCTCGACCTCGCTGAAGTCGCCGATATCGGGAACTTTTACTTCTACGATATTGCTCATTGTTTCTCCCCTGATCAGGCGTACTGCGGATTTGCTTTATTGGGATCGATACCGTACTTGGCGATGGCCTCGGCCACCTTGGCGACCGGAACGGCGCCATCATCGGCCAACGCGCGCAATGCGGCCAGCACCACGAAGTGACGGTTGATCTCAAAGTGCTCACGCAGGCGATAACGGAAATCCGAGCGTCCGAAACCGTCGGTGCCCAGCACCGAGTAGCGGCGCCCTGCGGGGATGAAGGGACGAATCTGGTCGCCGAACAGCTTGACGTAATCCGTGGAGACCACGATGGGGCCGGACGTTTCGCCGAGCATGCGCGTGACATAAGGGACAGGAGCCTTGTCGTCCGTCGGATGCAGCAGACGATGGCGTTCGCAATCGAGGCCTTCACGGCGCAGTTCGGTGAAACTGGTCACGCTCCAGATGTCCGAGCCAATGCCCCAATCCTGTTCCAGCAGTTCCTGGGCGGCGATGACTTCGCGCAGGATGGTGCCCGAGCCCATGAGCTGAACGCGCAACGCGCCCTTCTTTTTCTGCTCGGTGGACTTGAGTTTGTACATGCCGCGGATGATGCCCTCTTCGTCGCCCGCCGTCAGGCCCGGCTGAGCGTAGTTTTCGTTCATCACGGTGATGTAGTAGAAGACGTTTTCCTGGTCTTCCACCATACGCTTGAGGCCGTTCTGAATGATGACCGCCAACTCGTGTGCGAAAGTGGGATCGTAGGACACGCAGTTGGGAATGAGCGCGGACTGGATGTGGCTGTGGCCATCTTCGTGCTGCAGGCCTTCGCCATTGAGCGTGGTCCGGCCGGCGGTTCCGCCCAGCAGGAAGCCGCGTGCCTGCATATCGCCCGCCGCCCAGGCAAGATCGCCGACCCGCTGGAATCCGAACATCGAGTAATAGATGTAAAACGGAATCATGATGCGGTTGTTGCTGGAGTACGACGTGGCGGCCGCAATCCACGAGCTGAACGCGCCTGCCTCGTTGATGCCTTCCTGGAGCAACTGGCCGTCGGCCGCCTCCCGGTAGTACATGACCTGGTCTTTGTCGACCGGAACGTACTTCTGCCCTTCGGGCGCATAGATGCCGATCTGGCGGAACAGGCCTTCCATGCCAAACGTACGCGATTCGTCGGCCAGAATGGGAACGACACGCGGACCAAGCTGCTTGTCGCGCAGGACCTGATTGAGCACGCGCACGAACGCCTGCGTCGTGGAGATTTCACGGCCTTCGGCGGTCGGCTCCAGAACGGCCTTGAACACCTCGAGATCGGGCGCTTTGAAATGCTCGTCCGCATGGGTGCGGCGCTTGGGCAGATAACCGCCCAGGGCCTTGCGGCGCTCGTGCAGGTATTTCATTTCGGCCGAATCCGCGGCAGGCTTGAAATACGGAAGCTCTTCGAGCTTGTCGTCGGGAATCGGAATATTGAAACGATCGCGGAACTCGCGCACCGATTCCATGTCCAGCTTCTTCTGCTGGTGGGTGGGGTTCTTGGCCTGACCCACATGCCCCATGCCGTAGCCCTTGATGGTCTTGGCCAGGATGACCGTGGGCTGGCCCTTGTGCTTGGTGGCCGCATCGAATGCCGCGTACACCTTGTTGGGGTCATGGCCGCCCCGGTTCAGGCGCCAGATGGCTTCATCGCTCATGCGGCTGACCATCTCAAGCAGCTTGGGATGTTTGCCGAAGAAATGCTCGCGCACAAACGCGCCGTCGTGCGCCTTGTATGCCTGATACTCGCCGTCGACGGATTCTTCCATGATGCGGCGCAGGATGCCTTCCTTGTCGTGGGCCAGGAGAGGATCCCAGTAACCGCCCCAGATCAGCTTGATGACGTTCCAGCCGCTGCCGCGGAAATCGCCCTCGAGTTCCTGGATAATCTTGCCGTTGCCCCGCACCGGGCCATCGAGGCGCTGCAGGTTGCAGTTGACAACAAAAATGAGGTTGTCGAGCTTTTCGCGCGCAGCCAGGCTGATGGCGCCGAGGGATTCGGGCTCGTCCATTTCGCCGTCGCCGCAGAATACCCAGACTTTGCGATTGCTGGTGTCGGCAATGCCGCGGGCATGCAGATACTTGAGGAAGCGGGCCTGGTAGATGGCCATGATGGGGCCGAGACCCATGGACACCGTCGGAAACTGCCAGAACTCCGGCATGAGCTTGGGATGGGGATAGGACGACAAACCCTTGCCGCCGACTTCCTGGCGGAAATGGTCGAGCTGCTCTTCGGTCAGGCGGCCTTCGAGATAGGCCCGGCCGTACATGCCCGGCGACGTGTGGCCCTGGAAATAAACCAGGTCGCCACCGTGATCGGGGGTTTCCGCATGCCAGAAATGATTCTGGCCGCAGCCGATCATGGTCGCCAGCGAGGCGAAGGACGCGATGTGGCCGCCGAGATCGCCGCCATCGGCCGGGTGATGCCGGTTGGCCTTGACGACCATGGCCATGGCGTTCCAGCGGATATAGGAACGGATGCGTTCTTCGAGCCCCAGATTGCCCGGATGCGCCGGTTCCAGCCCAGGGGGTATGGTGTTGACGTAGGCGGTATTGGCCGAATACGGAATATGCGCGCCGGACTGCCGCGCCAGATCGATCAGACGCTCGAGCAGAAAGTGGGCGCGCTCCGGCCCTTCGCGGTCCAGAACCGCGGCAAGCGCTTCGAGCCACTCTTGTGTTTCGACCGCGTCGTCATCGGCAGCGCTGACCATGGCGCTGACGGGAATTTTGTCAAGAGAGGACATGCGAGATTCTCCTGGTGGAATTGTTATGAGGCCCGGACACGGCCGCCGCAAAAACTCGCATGGTGCAAGCTTCTCCGCGATGGACGACGGCACAGCCGCACATGGCCGAACCGACGGGATCGGATCATTCTAGGAAAGACCACCGCATTGGGCAAGCGAAATTTCACTTTATGGCATAAGATTTCGCTATGTGAAATTAAACTTGACTATTCCATGACGTTCGGCCTCTTCCGATTTGCAAATACAGTCTAAAATAAGTCATCCCCCTATTTCAGGCACTATGGTTAGTCCGGTAAAGAAGTCCCTCATCCCCACGACGTTCTACGACCAGGCCAAGAGCAATCGCCGCGGCGTGTACTGGCTTACGCCTGTCATCGTGCTGATGCTGTATCTGGGTGTCATGGGCGCCTTCATCTGGCTGCAGATGCTGCACAACGACAGCGTGATGTTCGTCACGATCGATCAGGAGACGCGCCAGACGCAGCTCCAGATGGTCGTGGTGGCCCTGTCTCTCCTCATCATACTGAGCCTGCTCGCCTTGTGGCGCTATACCCGGTTCCGCAGCCGGGCCGAAGCGGCGCTCATCGCCGAAACCGGTTTTCGACGCGCGATGGAAAACTCCATGCTGACCGGCATGAGGGTATTCGACATGCAAGGGCGCATCGCCTACGTGAACCCCGCCTTCTGCCGCATGATCGGCTGGAACGAAGCCGACCTCATCGGCCGGACCACCCCCTTCCCCTATTGGCTGCCTGGACGCCACGCCCAACACCAGGAAACACTCGACATCCTGCTTTCGGGGCGCACACCCAGCAGCGGTCTCGAAGTCGAGGCCCAGCGGCGCGACGGTTCGCGCTTCACCGCCCGCATGTATGTCTCGCCCCTGCGAGACGCGAACGGCGAACAGATCGGCTGGATGACATCCATGACCGACATCACCGAACCAAAACGCATTCGGGAAGCCCTGACCGCGGCCCATGAGCGTTTCATGACAGTGCTGGAGGGCCTGGACGATGCCATCTCGGTGGTGGCCGACACCCCCGAAGGCCTCGAGCTCCTTTTCGCCAACCGCACCTACCGGCGCTTCTTCGGAGCCCAATCGGGAGGGCATGGCGAATTGCTCGGCGGCCGGCTCGGACGTTTTACCGACGAAACCGTCGAGGTGTTCTCCAAGTCGGCCCAACGCTGGTTCGAGGTCCATCACCGCATGCTGGCCTGGACGGACGGCCGCCGCGTGCGGCTGCAAGTGGCCCGGGACATCACCGAAAGACGCCAGCACGAAGAAGCGTCGCGCATCCAGCAGGAAAAGATCCAGCTCACCAGCCGCCTTACCACCATGGGCGAAATGGCCTCCTCGCTGGCGCACGAACTCAATCAACCGCTGACGGCCATCGCCAATTACAACATGGCTGCCTCCGCCATGATTAAATCGGGCAACTACCAGACCGAGGCGCTGCTGGAGGCGCTGGGCAAAGCAGCCAAGCAGGCCGAGCGGGCCGGCAAGATCATCAGCCGCATCCGTGAGTTCGTCAAGCGCAGCGAACCGCGCCGCCAGCGCGTGTCCGTCAAGCGCATTCTCGACAACGCCATTTCCTTTGCGGAAATCGATGCGCGCAAACGTCAGGTAGACATCGAACAACACTTGCCGGAAAACCTTCCCGACGCCATGGCCGATCCCATCCTGATCGAACAGGTTCTGCTCAACCTGTTGAAAAACGGTGTGGAAGCCATGGAGCAAAGCGAATACCGCGTCCTGCATGTCGTGGTCTCCGAGCAGTCCTCACTGATCGAAATCGCCGTCATCGATCGCGGCCATGGGCTGAAGGATCCCGAAAGACTGTTCGAGCCCTTCTACAGTACCAAATCGGAGGGCCTGGGCATGGGCCTGAACATCTGCCGTACCATCATCGAATCCCATCATGGCCGATTGTGGGCTGCACCCAACCCCGAAGGGGGTACCATATTCCGCTTCACCCTGCCGTGCGCGGCGCCTCAATCTCCCGATTCATCCGAGAACCCTCAGGAGTTGCATGCATGAGTACCCCTCCCATACCCAACACTGTCTTCATTGTCGATGATGACGAGGCGGTTCGCGACTCGTTGCGCTGGCTGCTGGAAGCCAACGGCTATCGCGTGAAAAGTTTTGCGGGCGCCGAAGAGTTCCTCAATGCCTACGAGTCCGACCAGATCGGGGTCCTGATCGCAGACGTGCGCATGCCCGGCATGAGCGGCCTGGAGCTCCAGGAAGAGCTTCTCGCCCGGCGGGCGCCTTTGCCCATCGTCTTCATCACTGGCCATGGCGACGTGCCCATGGCAGTTTCAACCATCAAGAAAGGCGCCGTCGACTTCCTCGAAAAGCCCTTCAACGAAACCGATCTGCGCAACATCGTCGCTCGCATGCTCGAGCAAGCCAACGAGCGCGCCTCGCAGTATCAGGCGCAGAAGAATCACGAAGCCATACTCAGCAGGCTGACCTCGCGCGAGCAACAAGTCCTGGAACGCATCGTCGCCGGACGTCTGAACAAGCAGATCGCCGGCGACCTGAACATCAGCATCAAAACCGTCGAGGCCCACCGGGCCAACATCATGGAGAAACTCGAAGTGACCACTGTTGCAGATCTCATGAAGATCGCACTGACCAAACCCGAGGGGGTTGCATGACGGCACGCATCATCGATGGCAAGGCCCTGTCCGATGCCATCAAGGCCGACGTCGCCCAACGCGTTGAAACCCTCAAGACGCGCGGCATCGTGCCCGGCCTGAGTGTCGTGCTGGTCGGCGACGACCCTGCTTCACACGTTTATGTCCGCAACAAGGCAGCCGCCTGCGAAAAAGCTGGCCTGCGATCGCAAGTCATCCGGTTGCCGGCACAGATTACCGAAGAAGAGCTTCTGGATGTCATACATAAGCTCAACGCCGATGCGTCCGTGCACGGCATACTCGTCCAGCTTCCCCTGCCCCGGCACCTGAACGCATCGAAGGTCATCGAAACCATTGCGGCGGGCAAGGACGTGGATGGTTTCCACATCAGCAATGCCGGGCTGCTCATGACAGGCCAGCCTTTGTTCCGGCCATGCACCCCGTACGGCATCATGAAGATGCTGGAATCCGAACAGGTTCCACTGCGCGGCGCCGAGGCCGTCATCGTCGGGGCCAGCAATATCGTCGGAAAGCCCATGGCCATGCTGCTGCTGGCTGCCGGCGCCACGGTCACCCTGTGTAATTCCAAGACCCGCGACCTTGCCGCGCAAACGCGGCGGGCCGACGTGCTGGTCGTGGCAACGGGCAAGCCCGGCATCGTCACGGGCGAAATGATCAAGCCCGGCGCCATCGTCATCGACGTCGGCATCAACCGCGGCGAGGACGGCAAGCTCACCGGCGATGTCGATTTCGCATCGGCCAGCCAGGTTGCCGGTGCCATCACCCCGGTCCCCGGCGGTGTCGGCCCCATGACCATCGCCATGCTGCTGGTCAACACGCTCGAAGCCGCCGAGCGTCTGGCCACCCAGGCCTGATACGCCCACGTTTCCGTACCGAAGTTCACCCCATGCCCCAGAATCCCCTGCTCTCCCCCATCGCCTCGGTCATCGACTACGCGGCCATCCAGCCCGAACACATCGAGCCGGCCATCAGCAGCCTGCTCGACGAGTCGCGAATGGCCGTCGATCGCGCGGCCGACCCCACCGCGCCCGCGACCTGGGAGACGGTGGTCGATGCCACGGATGACGTCACCGAACGGCTGTGGCGCGCATGGTCGGTTGCCGGGCACCTGAACGCTGTCGTCAATACGCCGGCACTTCGCGAGGCCTACAACGCCTGCCTGCCCAAGGTCACGGAGTTCTCGACCTGGGTAGGGCTGCACACCGGCCTGTATGAAAAATACAAGCAGTTGCGCAACGCGCCGTCCTACACAAGCCTGAGTCCGGCCCGCCAGCGCATCATCGAACTCGCCTTGCGCGACTTCCGCCTCAGCGGTGTCGAACTGCAGGGGGAACAGCGTGAACACTATGCGCGCATTTCCGATCAGGAGGCTCAGGCGTCCCAGAAATTCTCTGAGAACGTCATGGACGCCGTCGACGGCTGGTCCCTGCTGATCACCGATGGCGCGCGGCTCGAAGGCGTTCCGGCAGACGCCGTACAGGCGGCCAGAACAGCAGCCGAGACCTCCGGCCAGCAGGGATGGCTCCTGACGCTGAAGATGCCCTGCTACCTCCCTGTGATGCAGCACGCTGTCGACCGGGACCTGCGCGAAACCCTCTACCGGGCCTACGGCACCATCGCCTCCGAGCAAGGGCAGTCCGAGCTGGACAACTCCCCGCTCATTGAGTCATTGCTCGACCTGCGTGCCCAGGAGGCACAGCTGCTGGGCTACGGGGATTTCGCCGCATTGCGTCTGCAGACCCGCATGGCCAAGGATGCCGCTCAAGTGCTGGACTTCCTGCGCGAACTCGCGGCCAAGGCCAAGCCCCATGCTCAGCGCGATCTCGCCGAGCTGCGCGAATATGCCCGTGAACAATTAGGCATGACCGAGCTCGAACCGTGGGACGTCCCGTTTGTTTCCGAACGCCTGCGCGAAACGCGCTATGCCTATTCCGAAGAGGAAGTCCGGCAGTATTTCACCGAACCGAGCGTGCTGAACGGCCTTTTCGAAATCATTCAGAAGCTCTTTGACGTGCGCCTGCAGGCAACCGAAGCGAGCCTGTGGCATGAACATGCCAAAGCCTTCCAGATCGAGGACGCCGAAGGCCGGGTTCTTGGCCTGCTGCTTGTCGACCTGTATGCCCGGCAAGGCAAGCAAGGCGGGGCCTGGGTCGATATCGAACGCAACCGGCGCCGCAGCGCACACGGCCTGCAGACGCCTATCGTCTATCTGACCTGCAATTTCTCGGCGCCCCACGGAGCAAGGCCCGCTCTGCTGACCCACGATGACGTCATCACGCTTTTCCATGAAAGCGGGCACGCCCTGCACGCCCTGCTTTCGACGGTCGACGATCCGGGCGCGTCGGCATTTGCCAGCGTGGAATGGGACGCCATCGAACTGCCCTCGCAGTTCATGGAAAATTTCTGCTGGGAATGGCCTGTGGTACATGCCCTATCCAGTCATGTCGACACCGCCGAACACCTGCCGCGCAGCCTGTTCGACAAGCTCCTGGCGGCGCGCAACTTCCAGAGCGGCATGCAGACGGTACGCCAGATCGAATTCGCACTGTTCGACATGCTGATCCACCACCGGCCGCAAGGCCTGCCCATTACGGAAGTCATGGGTGTTCTGACGAAGGTCCGCGAAGAAGTCGCCGTCCTGTTCCCGCCCTCCTGGCATCGCTTCCCCCATAATTTCTCGCATCTGTTTGCGGGTGGCTATGGTGCGGGCTACTACAGCTACAAATGGGCTGAAGTACTGTCGGCGGACGCCTATGCGGCTTTCGAAGAGGCAGCAGGCGCGGCCGGACGCCAGGATACGATCGACCCGTCGACCGGGCATCGTTTCCGTGACGAGATTCTGGCGGTGGGCGGCACGCGCCCTGCCGCCGAGTCGTTCCGGGCCTTCCGCGGCCGGGACGCCAGCATGGATGCCTTGCTGCGACATAGCGGCATGACCCTTGAACGGCAAGGTAAAGTGTCATGACAAAAAAGCTCCCAGCCGTTTTCGGCCTTGCTCTGCTGGCGTTCATCATGAACTGGGCGCCTGCGTCGGCAACGGAGCCTCAAGCTGAAAAGCCCGGCACGTCTCAGGTGCACAAGATCAGGGGCTTCCTGCCCGATCTGCGCTTCACCCTTTCGGGGGCCGGCGGCAAGACTTACACCCAGGACGACTTCAAAGGCTATGTTGTCCTGATGTTCTTCGGCTATGCCAGTTGCCCCGACATTTGCCCCACGACGCTTGCTCAGCTTGCGCAAGTCATGCACCAACTGGGGCAACTCGCCGACAAGACCCGCATCCTGTTCATCAGCGTGGACCCTCATCGCGACACGCCCGAGAAGCTGCAGACCTATGTCAATGCGTTCGACACGCACGCCATAGGCCTTACAGGAACCGAACGCCAGATCGCCGATCTGGCCCGCCGCTACCGCGTGGCCTACCAGATCGAAAAGCCCAAGCCCGGCGAACCCGACAACTATCAGGTCGCGCATGGGCGCGGGGTCTATATTTTCGACGCCCAAGGCCGTGCGCGCCTGCTGGCCTCGGACGCGGATTCGATCGACGCTATCACAGCCGGTGTCCGCACATTACTGAAGTAGGCCGTCTCTCAAGCTCCCGTGCAGTGCAGACTCCGCGAACGGACGGTCGCCTCAGAGCCCCGTCCATTCGCTGACAAATGCCCGATGATCCGGCCGTTCGGCGGGCACAGGCTGCTCGATGGGCGTACCGATGGCCAGATAGCCCATGAAACGGTATTCCAGCGCGTCAAAACCCAGCGCCTCATTCACCTCGTCGACGTAAGTGCCCAAACCAGTGCTCCAGAACGCGCCGTAACCCAGCATGTGCGCTGCATTAAGCATATTGGTCGCCGCCGCACCGACCGCCAGCATCCGCTCTTCTTCGGGAATCTTGGTGTTGGCGTGATCGATGTGGCAAGCCATGGCGATCAGCAGCGGAACTTTGGCCAGCCAAGCACGTGTCGAGGCTTCCTTCTCAGGAGTGAGCGGCAATCCCGCGCGCTTGGTGGCCCCCAGAGCCAAGTCTGCCAGCCGGCCGACGGCCTCGTTCCGGATCAGTGCGAACCGCCACGGCTGAAGCCGGCCATGATCAGGCGCCGCCATGGCCGAGCGCAGGATGAGAGCCAGATCGTTCTCGTCTGGCCCTGGCGCCTGGACGAACTTGATCGAGCGACGGGAAAGCAGGTAATCGATTGGAGCTACAGACATGTCCATCCTAAGTTCTGAATCAAAAAAGGCTCAACCGCCTGGCGGCGTCGAAACACGCCTCATGCCGCGCGGGCCGTGACCAACAGTGCCTTCATGTCGCGCACGGCCTTTTCCCAGCCATCGAACACCGCGCGGGCGACAATCGCGTGACCGATGTTGAGCTCGGAAATGCCCGCGATACGTGCCACTGCCTGGACATTGCCGTAGTGCAGTCCATGGCCGGCATTGACGCGCAAGCCTTCACGGATGCCACAGGCCGCAGCGCTGCGGATGCGCTCAAGTTCGCGCTCGGCCTCGGGACCCGAGGCTTCGGCGAATGCACCGGTATGAAGCTCGATGACCCGCGCGCCGCAGCGGACGGCAGCGACGATTTGATCGGGCTCGGGATCGATGAACAAGGAAACGCGAATCCCCGCATCATGCAGTCGATCGACCGCCGCCTTGACAGCATCGAAATGGCCGGCGACATCCAGCCCACCCTCGGTCGTGAGCTCGGCCCGCTTCTCGGGGACGAGGCAGACGTCTTGAGGCTTCACGCGACAGGCGATGTCGAGCATCTCGGGCGTGATGGCGCACTCGAGATTCATGCGGGTTCGCAGCCGCGGGCGAATCGCCTCGACATCGGCATCCTGGATATGACGCCGATCCTCGCGCAGATGCAACGTGATCAGATCCGCTCCCGCTTCTTCGGCGCGCAATGCGGCTTCGAGCGGGTCCGGATACACCGTGAGACGCTGCTGCCGCAACGTGGCGACATGGTCGATATTCACCCCTAGTTCGATCATGGCTAAAAACCTTCAATTCCACAAATGCCAAGGGCACATTATGACCTTTTGCCGCGGGCTTGTCCGCGAAGGAGCGCCTCACGCCATTTACTTTGCGGAATCGGCCAGCCAGCCACCGCCCAGGGCTTTGTAGAGTTCGACGCGGTTCATGAGCGACGCAAGCCCTGTCTGAAGGAACTGGATCTGGGCGCCGTAGAGGGTCACCTCGGCCGTCTGCACTTGCAGAAAGCTGTCCACGCCATTCTCATACCGCAACTGGGCAAGCTCCAGACTCTTGGCGGCGGCCGTCTCTTGCGCCCTCAGGGCATCAAGCTGGCTGGAGTAGGTCTGCTCACCAGCCAGCGCGTCGGATACCTCCCGGAATGCTGTCTGTATGGTCTTTTCATACTGGGAGACCGCGATGTTCTTGCGGGCTTTCGCCAAGTCGAGACCGCCGCTGACGCCACCTGAGAAAATGGGCATGGTCAATTGCGGCTGCAAGGACCAGAACTCCTGCCCGCCTCCGAACAGGCCACCCAGCGAAGGACTGGCGAACCCCAGCAGGCCCGTCAGGGATATTTTGGGGAAAAATGCCGCACGCGCCGCGCCCACATTGGCGTTGGCCCCCTTCAGGGCATGCTCGGCACTGATGATGTCAGGGCGGCGCTCCAGCAAGGCGGAGGGCAGGCCGACCGGGATCGCAGCCATGATCTGATCGCGACCAAAAGGCGCGGGCGCAGGCAGGTCATTCGGCAGTTCACGTCCCACCAGCAGCCTCAGAGCGTTTTCGGATTGGGCTTGCAGGCGCTGCACCGCCTGCGCATCCGCCCGGGCCGACTCGAGCTGGCCGAGCGCCTGATTGAGGTCCAGAGCCCCGGCCACGCCATTGTCGAAGCGGACCTTGACCAGATCATAGGTGGCTTGCCTGGACTTGAGCGTTTTCTGCACCAAGGCCGCTTGCTCCTGGGCGCTGCGCAAAGTGAAATAGGCCTCCGCCACCTGGGCGACGAGCGCGATATGCACCGTGCGCCTGGCCTCCTCGGTGGCCAGGTACTGTTGATAGGCGGCTTCGGACAAATTGCGGACCCGGCCGAAGAAATCCAGTTCGAACGCGGTGCTTCCGACGCCCGCCTGGAAATACCGGTTCACGCTCGGCGACGTCGCCGAAGTGCGTAGATTCTCCGGATTGCGCTGAATCTGCGCGTTGCCGCCGATACCCAGGGTGGGAAAGCGATCGCTTTGTTGTATCCCGTACTGTGCCTTCGCCTCCTCGACGCGGCCGATCGCAACACGCAGGTCGCGGTTGTTGGCCAGGGCCAGGTCGATCAGCGACAGAAGGCGGGGATCGTGGAAGAATTGCCGCCACCCGAGATCCGCCGCGGCGGTTTCGGTCTGCGCGGGCGCCAGCATCCCGGAATACTGGCCCGGGATCGGCGCCTCGGGCCGTTCATAGCGCGGGGCCAGCGAGCACCCGCTCAGGGTCAGGGCCACGAGAAACGCGGGCAGGCTCAATCGTTGGTATCGTTGGTTCATGCTTGATCCCCCTGCTCAGGCGAACGGGGCTGAGATTGTTCGGCTTCGCTGACGTGGTGATGCACTTTGGTCAGTGGAGCCATGTTGGCATGGGCGCCGACCAGCCGAGGCTTGGTCTTGAAGAAGCGCAGCACCACGACGAAAAAGGTCGGTACGAACACCATGGCCAGAGGCGTGGCGGCCAACATGCCGCCCAGCACACCCAGGCCGACCGCATTCTGGCTGGCATGGCTGGCGCCCGTGGCGATGGCCAGCGGGACAACGCCCAGGATGAAGGCGAACGAGGTCATCAGGATAGGACGGAAACGCAGACGCGCCGCCTCGACCGTGGCCTCGAGCAGATCCCCGCCCTGTGCATAGGTGTCCTTGGCGAATTCCACGATCAGGATGGCGTTCTTGGCCGCCAGGCCGATCACGGTGATCATTCCCACCTGGAAATACACGTCGTTAGACATCCCCAGCGCCGACACCAGACCAACCGCGCCGAGCATGCCCAGCGGCACCATCAGCATGACCGACAGGGGGATGGCCCAGCTTTCATACAGCGCCGCCAGCAGCATGAACACCACCAGCATGGACAAGCCCATCAGGATGAGCGATTGCGAACCCGCCTGTTTTTCCTGGTAGGACAGGCCCGTCCATTCATAGCCCAATCCTGGAGGCAGCTGCGCGACGAGCCGCTCCATCTCGGCCATGGCATCGCCGGTGGAGTAACCGGGCGCGGCCGCGCCCCCGATACGGATGGTCTCGTAGCTGTTGTAGCGCACCACCTGCATGGGCCCCTGCTTCCATTCGACCTTCACAAAGGATGACAAAGGCACCATGTCGCCGGAGGCATTGCGGGCATTGAGGCGCAAGATGTCATCCACGTTCATGCGACGATTGTCGTCGGCCTGCACCCAGACGTTTTGCACCCAGCCCAGGTTGGTGAACTTGGACACATACGCCGAACCCATGGCTGTGGAGATCAAGGTGGCCACTTCATCGAAACTCACGCCCAACGCAGCGGCCTTGTCGCGATCGATGGTCAGGCTCAACTGGGAGCCGGCGCCCAGGCCCGTGATACGGGTATTGGCCAGAATCGGACTCTTCATCGCCAGCAGCAGCAATTGCTGCGCTCCCGCCACGAGCGCGTCATGCCCCAGACCGCCGCGATCCTCGAGCCGCATGTCGAAACCCGACGCGTTGCCCAGCGAGGATATCGCAGGCGGCACCAGCGAGAACACCATGGAATCGGGCAGGCCGAACAGCAGGTTCTGATTGGCCTTGGCTGCCAGCGCCTGCGCCGAATTCGCCTGACCCTTGCGCTCGGCGAAATCCTTCAGCGTGACAAAGGCCAGTGCGGCGTTCAGGCCATTGCCATTGAAGCTGAAGCCCTGCACCGTGACGATGTTCTGAACCTGAGGCTGCGCCCCGAAGAACTGCTCGACCTTCTCGAGGACCTCGACGGTCCGATTGGCCGTGGCTCCCGCGGGAAGCTCGATGTTGGCGATGATGTAGCCTTGATCCTCCTCGGGCAGAAAAGACGTAGGCAAGCGGGAATACATGAACCCCAGACCCGCGAGCAACACCAGATACACCAGCATGATGCGCGTACTGCGCTTCAGGGTACGCCCCACCCAGCCTTCATACCTGCCGGTCAATCTTTCGAACGAACGGTTGAACCAGCCGAAGAAGCCCTTCTTGGTTTCGTGGTGTCCTTTGGGAAGCGGCTTGAGTATGGTGGCGCACAGCGCGGGAGTGAATGTCAGCGCCAGGAACCCCGAGAACAGGATGGAAACCGCCATAGCCAGAGAGAACTGGCGATAGATCACCCCGACCGATCCATTCATGAAGCCCAGAGGCAGGAACACAGTCGCCAGTACGAGGGTCATGCCCACCACCGCCCCGGAAATCTGGGGCATGGCTTTCTTAGTGGCCTCTTTGGGCGACAACCCTTCTTCCACCATGATGCGCTCGACGTTCTCAACCACGACGATCGCATCGTCCACGAGGATCCCGATCGCCAGCACCATCGCGAACATGGTCAGCACGTTGATCGAGAAGCCCAGCGCCAGCATGATGGCGAACGCACCCAGAATCGCGATTGGCACCACCAGGGCGGGAATCAGCGTATAGCGCACATTCTGCAGGAACAGGAACATCACCAGGAACACCAGGACCATGGCTTCAGCCAGGGTGTGCAGCACCTGCTCGATGGAAATCTGCACATAAGGCGTGGTGTCGTAAGGAATCGAATAGGTGATGTTGCTCGGGAAGAAGGCCGACAGCTCCTTCATCTTGGCCTTCACGCCTTCAGCCGTGGACAGTGCATTGGCGTCGGCAGCAAGTGAAATGGCGAAAGCCGCCGTGGGTTTGCCATTGAGGCGGGCGCCGAACTGGTAATTGTCGGCGCCGACTTCGATCCGCGCGATGTCGCGCATGCGCACCGTGGAACCATCCACGTTGGAGCGCAAGATGATGTTCTCGAAATCCTGGACGGTGTGAAGCTCGCCGTTGACCACGATCGGCGCGGTCACGCGCTGCGCGTCCGGGTTGGGTGGAGCACCCAGCACGCCCGCCGACACCAGCACGTTCTGGCGGGCGACTGCCGCATTGACTTCCGCCATGCTCAACTTGTAGCCCACCAGTTTGTCCGGGTCGACCCAGATCCGCATGGCACGCGCTGCGGCAAACAACTGGAACTTGCCCACGCCCGGCACGCGCGAAATCGCGTTCTGCACATTGCGCGTGACATAGTCGGCCAGCGCCGTCTGGCTCTGGCTGCCGTCGGTCGACGACATCGTCACCACCAGCAGGAAGTTTGAGTTGCTTTGACGTACCTTCAGGCCTTGCTGGTTCACGGCCGCGGGCAATTTGGCCGTGACGTTCGAGATCCGGTTCTGGACATCGACCTGCGCAAGGTCGGGATTGGTTCCGGGGGCAAAGGTGGCCGTGATCTGGGCCATGCCGTTGGAATCGCTGACCGATTCGTAGTACAGCAGGCCCTTGGCGCCATTGAGCTCGTTCTCGATGATGCTGGATACGGAATTGGCGACATCCTGGGCGGATGCACCCGGATAGGTCGCCTGCACCGTGATGGCCGGAGGCGCCACCTCCGGGTACTGGGAAACCGGCATGTTCGGAATGGCCAGCAAACCCGCCAGCGTGATTGCCAGGGCAACGACCCAAGCAAAGATTGGCCGTTCAATAAAAAACTGTGGCATGTGCGCTCACTCAGAGTGATGTGTCCCGAAAGGCCCCCAAGGGCCTTCCGCCTGTCTTCAGCCTTGATGGGCAGCCTTGTCCTGTTTCCAGGGCACGCCCTGGACCGGAGCCCCTGGACGAATCTTCTGGAAGCCTTCGACGACGACGACGTCGCCAGGCTGCAGCCCCTTGCTGACAATGTAGCTGCCGTTGACTTGGGCACCCAGGGTGACGGGCACCACGGCGACCTTTTCGTCCTTGACCACCATCAGGCTGCTGCGTCCGTCGGCGGTCCGCTGCACGGCCTGTGAGGGCACCAGCAAGGCGTTCTCATCGACCCCCTGCTGCAACCTTACGCGCACGTACATGCCGGGCAGCAGAACCTGGTCGGGATTGGGGAACTCGGCCCGCAGGTTGACCTGGCCGGTCGACGGATCGACAGTGATGCCCGAGAACAGCAAGGCCCCCTCTTTGCCGTAAAGGGTGCCGTCCTCGAGCACCGCGGTCGCCTGGGCGGCGCCATCGGCAGACTGCTTGAGCGCGCCCGCCGCCAATGCCTTGCGCAACTCGGCCAACTCGGTTGTGGAGCGGGTCAGATCGATGTAGACACGGTCGATCTGCTGGACAGTTGCGAGTTGCGTCGCCGACTGCGCACTGACAAGCGCCCCTTCGGTCACAAGCGATTTACCGATGCGGCCCGTTATGGGAGAAACGACCTTGGTGTATCCCAGATCGATATCGGCCGCTTGCAACGCCGCACGGGCGGCGGCGACCGCCGCATCGGCCTGCCCTGCGGCCGCCTTGGCATTGTCGTAATCCTGGCGGCTGATGGCATTGGCGCCGATCAGCTTGGTGTAGCGTTGCGCCAGCAGTCTCGCGCTGACGGCGTCGGCCTGGGCGCGCTTGAGCTGGGCATCGGCCTGATCGCGAACGGCGCGATACGGCGCGGGATCGATCGTGAACAGCAATTGCCCCGCCTTGACGTCGCTGCCCTGCTTGAAGTTGATGCTTTGGACGATGCCCGTGACCCGGGCGCGGATCTGCGCATCCTTGATGGCTTCGACACGACCGGGAAGCTCGGCATATACCTCTGAACGCTGGGGCTGGACCGTGATGACGCTGACCGGCACCTTCATGCCGCCAGGACCTTGTTGCGGTGCTTTACCACATGCCGCCAGCAACGCCGCCGATACGACGAGCGACATCATGACCTTCTGCCGTGCAGGCAGTCTGAGTATACGCATTTGAAACACCCCTGACACGCAAACGCCCCGTAAATGGGGCGCCTGAAGACGTCTGTAATTTTTGGTAAAGCAATAAGTATAGTTCGAAAACAACCTGCCTAGGCAAGTACTTTACACGCTCAAAATGAAGAAAAAGTTTCAGGAAGTTGCAGGGTCGCAACGCCCTGCCGCCTGAGGCTTCCCTGGCTTGCCCGCTGCGCTAGCCAAGCAAAAGCGCATCGTCCGACAGGGTTTCTCCGCGCACTTTTTCAAACATAGCCAGCAGATCCGGCACGCCCAGGCCCTTGCGTTCATCGCCCGAGACATCAAGCACCACCCTGCCCTGGTGCAGCATCACCGTGCGATCACCGATGTCCAGGGCCTGGCGCATGCTGTGCGTCACCATCAATGTCGTCAGCCCCTTTTCACGAACGATGCGATGGGTCAGATCCAGAACGAAGGCGGCCGTTCGCGGGTCCAGCGCCGCAGTATGCTCATCCAGCAACAGGATGCGCGAAGGCTGCAAGGTCGCCATCAACAAACTTACCGCTTGCCGCTGCCCACCCGACAGCAGTCCGATGCGATCGGCCAACCGGTGTTCGAGGCCCAGGCCCAACGCAGCCAGCTTCTCGGAGAAACCGGCGCGCATGTCGTGGCGCACCGCCCTGCCCAATCCGCGGCCCGCACCCCGCCGCAGGGCCAGAGCCAGGTTTTCCTCGATGCTGAGGTCCTCGCAGGTTCCGGCCATCGGGTCCTGGAACACCCGCGCCACCATGCCTGCCCGCGACCATGCCGGCATGCGCGTGACATCCACGCCATCCAGGGCGATGGCGCCCGTGTCCACGAACTGATCGCCCGAGATCGCATTGAGCAGGGTCGATTTTCCCGCGCCGTTGGACCCGATGACGGTGACGAACTCCCCGGTCGCAATGTGCAGCGACAGCCCCTGGAGCGCCCGCGTCTCGATGGGCGTTCCTGCATTAAAGGTGACTCGCAAATCTGAAAGGGTGAGCATCAGGCTGCCTCCTTGCGCCGCCGCGACTTGAAACGGGCCTTGAGCAATGGAATGACAAGCACCACGGTCACGAGTACAGCGGTGATCAGATTGAGATCCTGCGCCTTCAGGCCGATGAAATCGGCGTTCAAGGCCAGCGCCACGAAAAAGCGATACAGGACGGCGCCGAGGATGGCGGCCATCGTCATGACCGCAAGGCGCCGGGACGGAAGGATGTTCTCGCCGACGATGACAGCCGCCAGGCCGATGACGATCGTGCCTATGCCCATGGAAATATCAGCTCCGCCTTGCGACTGGGCAAACAGCGCGCCGGCGAACGCACATAAGGCATTGGCAATGGCCAGACCGACAAGGACCATGCCCCCGGTCGCCACACCCTGGGCGCGTGCCATACGCGGATTGGACCCGGTGGCGCGGATGGCGAGCCCGAACTGAGTGGAAAAAAACCAGTCGAGCGCGAACTTGACCACCACAACCAGCGCAACAAGGAGCAAGGGACGCACGACATAATCGGCCATGGCCTCAGGCTGCAACATGGAAAATACCGTCGGCTCGGAGATGAGGGGCACATTGGGCTTGCCCATGATCCGCAGATTGATCGAATACAGTGCGATCATCATCAAGATGCTGGCCAGCAGATCCATGATCTTGAGGCGCACATTGAGCCAGCCCGTGATGGCTCCCGCCAGGGCCCCCGCCGCGGCCGCCGCCACAGTGGACAGGAACGGATCGTAGCCGGCGCTGATCAGTGTCGCCGCGACCGCCCCGCCCAGCGGAAAGCTGCCATCGACCGTCAGGTCGGGAAACCGCAATATGCGAAACGATATCAACACCCCAAGCGCCACCAGGGCAAAAATCAGACCGATCTCGAGCGCGCCCCACAGCGTGTAGAGTGACATGTCATTTCACCACTTTCGCGGCAGCCTTGATCAGGGCGGGCGACAAGGTCACGCCCTGCTTGCTGGCCGCTTGCTGATTCACGAACAGATCCAGGCGGCTGGAGGTCTCGCTGGGCATGTCGCCAGGACGCGCGCCTTTGAGTATGCGTGCCACCATGGCCCCGGCCTGAAGCCCAAGCCCATGGTAATCGACCCCCAGCGCGGCCACGGCCCCTCTCAGCACACTCGCGGTATCGGATGCGACCAGCGGGATGTCCGCATCATTGCCGACCTTCACGAGGGCCTCATAGGCCGACACGACGTTGTTGTCGGTACTGGTGTAGATGACATCGACCTTGCCGATAAGGCTGCGGGCCGCCGCGCCCACGTCGACCGAGCGCGGCGCGCTGGCCTCGACCAGCGACATGCCGTATTTAGGCAGGAGCTCCCGCATGCGCTTGACCACCACCACCGAATTGGCCTCGCCCGGGTTGTACACCATCCCCACCCGTTTGGCTTCAGGCACCACTTTCCTGATGAGCTCGATCTGCTTGTCCAATGCCAGCTCGTCGGACACGCCCGTCACGTTCGTGCCGGAGGGCGCCATGGACGGCACGAGTTGCGCCTCGACCGGATCGGTGACTGCCGCGTACACGACGGGTATGGACTTGGTGGCTGCCACGACGGCCTGGGCCGAAGGGGTCGAGATCGCCACGATCACATCAGGCTTGTCGCCGACGAACTTGCGCGCAATCTGGGCGGCAATGGCCGAATTGCCCTGCGCAGTCTGGAACTGCCACTTCAGGCCCTTGGCATCGGTGAAACCGGCCTTGGCCAACCCTTCCTTGACGCCATCCCGGATCGCATCGAGGGCCGGATGCTCGACGAAAGACGTCACGGCGACCGACTGTGCCGATACCGCCACAGGCAGCAGGACCGCCGCCGCGCCTAGCACCGCAAGCATCGATCTGCCTTGCAGAACCACCTTGACCAGATTCATTTTCAGTTTCTCCTTATCGATCTTCAAGCCACTCGCTGCGCTACTGCCAAGACAAAAATGTGACACTGCAAAAAACAAAAACCGGATACGGATTTTCTCAAAATATCGCCGCCGCCGCTCGGCTCAGATCGTGAAGCTGGACGGATCCGCGCGCTTGGACAACAGGAAGCGAGCCCATCGGCGAGCAGGCAGCTTGTAGGCGGATTCCACGTCAGCCGCCCGCTCCAGAAACTGGGCGACGGAAACCTGCAGCAGCGGCCCCTTGAACGCCAACACCACTTTGTTCCCTGCATCGATCTCGGGCAATTCGAGCACTCGGCCATCGAACGCTTCGCGTATGTTAGCCATGTTGCGCGGAAAACTGGCATGTTCCCCGAACAAATTTACCGTCATCATCCCAGCATCGGCCAAGGCGTCGCGACAACCTCGATAGAACTCCGGCGAGTCGCGCACAGGACCTTGCGCCTGGGCGTCATAAAGGTCGACCATCAAAGCGAGATAGCGGCCCATGTTGCGGGGTTTGGCCAGCCACAACTCGGCATCGGTGTGATCGATCTGGCTGCGGTCCGAGACAGGGAGTCGAAAATAGGCTTGGCACAGTGCAGTGACGGCCGGATTCCATTCGGCGACCTCCACCGAGGCGGGGGTGTGCGCGAGCGTGAACCGCAACAACGAACCCGCACCCAGACCCAGTATGCCGACGTGGCTTTCCGGCGTCGGCTCGAGAAACATCAGCCAGGCCATCATCTGCTGCGTATACCCCAGCACCAGGTCAGCTGGCTTGCGCACTCGCATGGCGCCTTGCACCCATTCCGTTCCCAGGTGCAGATATCGGACCCCCGCCAACTCGGACATCGACGGCACGTCATCGGGGGAAGGCTGATGGCGGTTGCTCATGCGGGCACGTCCAAGGCCAACGTCGCGACAACAGGCGTATGATCCGACGGCTGCTCATTGGCGCGCGGCTCCTTGTCGATGACGCAGGACGCGCACTTTGAAGCCAGGTTATTCGACAGCAGAACATGATCGATCCGCAGGCCGGCATTGCGGCGAAAGGCAAATCGGCGGTAATCCCACCAACTGAAGGATTTTTCCGGCTGATCGAAAAGACGGAAGGCATCCGACAGGCCCAAGTCAAGCAAGGCCGAAAACGCCTGGCGCTCGGGCTCCGAGACCAGGACTTCCCCCTCCCATTTGGCCGGATCATGGACATCGGCGTCACCCGGCGCGACGTTGTAGTCCCCGAGTATGGCCAGATTCGGGTAAAGCTTGAGTTCCGCCTCGAGCCAGGAGTGCAATGCCTGGAACCACTGCAGTTTGTATTCGTATTTGTCGCTGCCCACCGACTGGCCATTGGGGCAATAGGCGCTGATCACCCTGATGTCGCCGCAGGGGCTCGGCAAGGTCACAGCGACGATGCGCTGCTGATGATCGTCAAAGTCAGGGATATTGCGCTGCACCCGATCGCCGGGCTGGCGCGACAGAATCGCCACCCCGTTATAGGTCTTCTGGCCAGCCCACGTCGCGTGGTAACCGATTTGAGTAAAGGCGTCGACAGGAAAATTTTCGTCGGACAGCTTGAGCTCCTGCAGGCAGAGCACGTCGACCGGGTTGCGATCCAGCCAGGCCAGCACCTGCGGCAACCTGACTTTAAGCGAATTGATATTCCAAGTGGCAAGTTTCATCAAACCAAAACCATCAATAAACAACAGGGCAAAACCCCCGGGCCGCAAGGACCGGGCAGTCGAATGTCCTCTAGCGTAGCATGGCCGGGCCCGCCCTTTTTCGCCACATCGCGACGCCTCCCGATGCCGGCCGCGCAACAGCTTGCAGCAGGCAATTACAAAACGTATTTACGATCACCGCATGCACCTGATAAGGTTGCGCATCATGGTGTGAAAAGGAGCCTGCATGCTGCGCGTTCTCCGTCTTGTCCAGCCCCGGCGCATGAGGGGGCTTCTACGGCTCGTCCGCAATGCGGCTCCCGGTGTGTTCCTGCGCGAATTGCTCAGCCAGCCCGCAGCTCTGGGCTGCATCTGCCCCAGTTCCCGCTTTCTGGCGCGAGGCATGGCGCAAGAAGTCCCTCTCGACGTGGACGGAATGGTGATCGAACTGGGCGCGGGCACGGGCGCCATCACCCGAGCCTTGCTGCAGCGAGGAATCGCCCCCCGGGACCTGCTGCTCATTGAAAACTCGCCCGCCTTCGTGCAGCGGCTGCGCGACCAGTTTCCCGGCGTGACCGTCGTGCATGGCAATGCCGCCGACCTGTATCGACTGATTCCCCCCGGCCGGCCGGTCCGGGCCATTGTCTCCAGCCTGCCCTTGTGCTCATTGCCGGCATCGCTGACCGCGGCCATACTGAGTCAATGGCCGACCTTGCTGCAACCCGACGGCATCGCGGTTCAGTTCACCTACCATTTGCGCAAACCGGCCTGGCGCAAGCATCTGGAACAGGCAGATGCCTGCTCAAGAATCGTCTGGGCCAATCTGCCTCCTGCTAACATCTCGACTTTTTCTTTCGGCGCCCACGCGCCGGAGCAGGCCCAGCCATGAACGCCCATAGCCGCATCACAGCACAACTTCCGCAAGGCGTCGTCCTCGACGTCACCCTCGAAGAGCTTCGCTTCACCGCCTACGTCGTCATCAGCCCTCCGGACATTGAGCTTGTGGCCGATTTCGTCCCCGAATCCCAATTCGAATCGGACGGCGACCTGCACGTCACGGCGGTCCCCCATGCCCAGGAAGCGGCTGCCCAGGTCGAGGACATCACCTTCAACATGAATCTTGGGGATGCCGCCGTGTTCATGTGCGCCGACCAGCCGGCTTACCACGCGACACTGGAAGCGCTGGGCCAGGCAGAGGCCGAAACACCGCCTCTGAATTGAACAAACGGCGCGGGATTTGCTATCCTTCTACCCTTGAATGTTACGTTTGAATGAAGATGTCGGATTCTGGCAGCATATTCATGGTGGTCGCGCCCAGCGGCGCCGGCAAATCCAGCTTGGTCAATGCTCTGCTCGAGCAGGATCGCGATATTGTGCTGTCCATTTCATGCACCACTCGCGCACCGCGACCCGGCGAAAAGGACAATGAACATTATCGCTTTGTCTCACGCGAAGAGTTCCTTGCCCTGCGCGATCAGAACGCCTTGCTGGAATGGGCCGAGGTCCATGGCAATTTCTACGGAACGCCGCGCGACCGCATCGAGGCGGCCATTGCGCAAGGCCAGGACGTATTGCTCGAAATAGACTGGCAAGGCGCGCGTCAGATCCGTCGGCACTTTCCCGAGGCTGTGGGCATTTTCATCCTGCCTCCTTCCATCGAGGCGCTGGAGTCGCGGCTGCAGAAGCGCGGCCAGGATGCCCCACAAGTCATCGCGAAACGGCTCCTTGCCGCGGGCAGCGAAATCTCGCATGCCCCAGAATGCCAATATGTTATTATTAATCAAGAATTTAGCCTGGCATTGACCCAATTCCAGCATATTGTTGCCGCCACGCGTCTGCGCTACGCCGTACAGGCGGCACGCAACGCCGAACTTTTTTCCAATCTGGGAATCAGCAAAACCATCGCCTGACCCCCGGACAAGCCCCCTCTTCACCTTCAGGAACTCCAGCATGGCCCGCATCACCGTCGAAGATTGCCTCGAAAAAATCCCGAACCGATTCAACCTCACCCTGGCTGCCACGTACCGGGCGCGTGAACTGGCGCAAGGCCACGAAGCACGTATCGCCACCGACGACAAGCCCACGGTCACCGCGCTTCGGGAAATCGCGGAAGGCGTCACCGGCCTGGAGATGTTGCGCAAAGTGCCGACCTGATTTCTCAAAGGGGGCCTTATGGCGTTTTCCAGCTTGCGCGGTGCGTCTTCCGGGCTTCTGGCCGTACTCCGGAAAGGACCGCGCCTGCGGCGGCGCAAAGCCGCCCGCATTGCGCCCAAGAGCCTGGCCGACTCCGCGCCGAGCCCCATCGCATCGCTGGCCCCGCTGACCCAGATCGCCTCGACCTATCTCGACGCCCGGGATATCGAGCGCATCAAAGAAGCCTACCGCTTTGCCGATCAGGCCCATCTCGGGCAGTTCCGAGCCAGCGGCGAACCGTACATATCCCATCCGATCGCCGTCACCGAAATCTGTGCCGGCTGGAAGCTGGACGCGGATTCGCTCATGGCCGCCCTGCTGCACGATGTCATCGAAGACCAGGGCGTACCTAAGCACGAGCTTGCCGAAAAATTCGGTCCTGACGTCGCCGAGATCGTCGATGGCCTGTCCAAACTGGAGCGGCTGGAATTCGCGACCAAAGCCGAGCAGCAGGCGGAAAGCTTTCGCAAGATGTTATTGGCCATGGCGCGCGACGTCCGCGTCATCCTGATCAAGCTGGCCGATCGTCTGCACAACATGCGCACGCTGGATGCCGTCAGTCCAGAAAAGCGCCGGCGGGTCGCCCGAGAAACCCTCGACATCTACTCGCCCATCGCCCACCGCCTCGGCTTGAACGCCCTGTTCCGCGAATTGCAGGACCGATGCTTTCATGCCATTTACCCGAATCGCTACGAGGTTCTGCAGAAAGCCATCATGGCGGCGCGGGGCAATCGGCGTGAGGTCCTCAGCAAGATAACGGAATCCGTCAAGGCTGCGCTGCCCGCGGCGGGCATCGAGGCCGAAGTGTCCGGCCGCGAAAAATCGCTCTACAGCATCTATACCAAGATGATGGAGCAAAAGAAGTCCTTTTCCGACGTCCTGGACATCTACGGCTTTCGTGTCATCGTACACACCTTGCCCGAATGCTATCTCTCCTTGGGTACCCTGCATCAGCTGTACCGCCCGGTGCCCGGCAAGTTCAAGGACTACATAGCCATCCCCAAGGTCAACGGCTATCAATCGCTGCACACCACGCTGGTCGGCCCATACGGCACCCCGGTGGAATTCCAGATACGCACGCGCGAGATGGACCATGTGGCCGAGGAAGGCGTGGCCTCCCATTGGCTCTACAAAGAAGAGGACGCCTCCCTCAACACGCTGCAGAAGCGCACCCATCAGTGGCTGCAATCGCTGTTGGACATCCAGAGCCAGACCGGTGATTCCGGCGAGTTTCTCGAACACGTCAAGGTGGATCTCTTTCCCGATGCCGTCTATGTGTTCACCCCGCAGGGCAAGATCATCTCGCTGCCGCGCGGCGCGACGCCGGTCGACTTTGCCTACGCCATTCACACCGATATCGGCAACCAGGCCATCGCCTCCAAGATCAATGGCGAATTCTCGCCTCTGCGCACCGAGTTGCGCAGCGGGGATTCGGTCGAGATCGTCACGTCGCCCGCCTCGCGTCCAAGCGCCCAGTGGCTGAACTACGTACGCACGGGCCGAGCGCGCTCCGAGATCCGCCATTACCTGCGTACGGTCAAGTACGAGGAATCCGTCGCCTTCGGGCAGCGCCTTCTCGACCAGGCGTTCGATGAGTTGAAGGTGCCGCACCCCGCCGTTGACGACCCCGAATGGGAAAAACTCGCCAAAGGTTCGGGGGCCAGTTCACGCGACGAGATCCTTGCCGATATCGGCTTGGGCAAGCGCCTGGCCGCCGTGGTGGCGCGGCGTTTCGCCCCTGAAAACCCCATACTTGCCACCACCGCCGCAGCGGTGGATGAAATCACCCAGACCGCCAGTGCCCCGATCCTGATTCACGGCAACGAAGGCCAGGCTGTGCAGCTGGCGCAGTGCTGCGGCCCTCTGCCGGGTGACGAGATCATCGGCGGAATCAGGCTGGGGCATGGTCTGGTCGTGCATATGGCCGAGTGCGCCGTCGCGCAACGCCAGCGAGCTCGCGAGCCGGAGCGCTGGATTCCGGTGGCCTGGGACACCACGACGGCTCGCCACCTGTCCACACGGCTGGAAGTGACCGTCATCAACGAAAGAGGCGTGCTGGGCCGCCTGGCGGCCGAAGTGGCCAACGCCGATTCCAACATCATCCACCTGACCATGCAGGACGAGGCCACGGCGACGGGTGTGCTGCACATCACCGTGCAGGTGGATAGCCGCAAGCATCTGGCTCAGGTGATCCGGGCCATCCGGCACGTGCCGCAAGTCCAGAAAATCGTGCGGCTCAAAGGCTGATTCAGGGCCGATAGGCCCCGATGAAAATGGCCGGATCGACCCGGTGGTCATTCAGGCTGACGTTCCAATGCAGATGGGGACCGGTCGCACGGCCCGTTGAACCCACGCGGCCCAGAATCTCGCCGCGGCGGATCTTCTGCCCCACCTTGACGTCATACGCCGAAAGATGGCAATACATCGTGACCAGGCCCTGCCCATGGTCGATGAAAACGGTCTTGCCATTGAAGAAGTAGTCATCGACGATGGTCACCACGCCATCGGCGGGGGCTCTGACCGGCGTGCCGGCCGGAACAGCGAAATCGAGGCCCGAATGCGGATTGCGCTCTTCCCCGTTGAAGAACCGCCGCAGGCCGAACGGACTTGAGAGCCGCCCTCCGCTGACAGGCCTGTCCAGCAGGACATTGCTCGGCACCGCATTGCGATACGACCGGTAAGCGGCCTCCTGCGCCAGGCGCTCGCGTTCGAAGCGCTTGAGCTGCTCGGGATCGGGGCTCACATACTCTTTGTTCTTGAGGGTGATGTGCTGTTCTTTATAGCGGCGCGCACCGACCTGAAACGGAACATTCCTCGAACCCCGCCCGTCTTTGACCAGCAGTCGATGGCTGCCTTTGGCAGCTTTCAGCTCGATTCCCACCACCGCCACCCAGCGGCCGTCCGAATCGCGCTGCACGAGCACTTGACGCCCGGCGTAACTGACCTGGGGTGCACGCTCTGCGCCGCCCACCGGCACGACCGCCACGCCGCCCGGCACCGGACGATTCAGCTTGCGGATCAAATCCCCATCCGCATGCGCCAGAGTGGAACCAAAAGCCAGAACGAACATCACCAGAATACGCAGCATGCGATGAATCCCAAAGAAATGAATCAGGCTGAACGTCTCTGCAGTCGACCGGGCATGCGGGGCAACGCTTTGATGTTGCAAAGCGCCACGCCGGCCAGCGCCAAGGCAAAACCGGCGATCTGCATCGGGTCGAGACGATCATCGAACAAGAAATAGGCCTGGATGGCGGCAAGTGGCGGCGCCAGGAAGATCAGCGAGGAAGCCTTCGCGGCCTGGCCGCGCCGGATGATCCACACCAGCAGCATGGTGCCAATGCAGGTCAGAACGATGGACGCCCACAACAGCGATGCCCAGAGTTCGGGAGACCATATCCAGCGATCTTCGCCCCGAATCCAGACGAACGTCCCCGTAAAGAATACGGTCCCGATATTCTGCAACACCGAAGACACCCGGATGTCGGCCGCGGCGATCGATGTCTTCTGAAGAATCGTTCCGAAGGTGATGGACAACACGGCCAGCAAGCCTATCCATACGGCGCTGGCCTTGATCGCCAAGCCCGTGGCGGTGTCGAGCACCGGGGCCAGTACGAGAAACACCCCGATCAGCCCCAGCAGCAGGCCGCTCCAGATGCGGCGGGTCGGGACCTCGCGCAGCAGGGGTATGGCGACAATCGCAGTGAATATGGGCTGCAACGCGCCCAGCAGCGACATGATTGCAGGCGGCAGCCCATCCGCGATCGCCCAATACGTGGCGGACAGATAAAGCCCTTGCAAAAGGATGCCGGCGAGGATGTGCTTGGGCACTTCGCTCCATGCCGGCCACTGGACGCGCGAGTAGACGGCCACGACGCCGAAAATCACCGCGGAGATGCAAACGCGGACGAAAAGAAACAAGGTCGGATCGGCATACGGGACGATGGCCTTGCCGACAATGAAGCCGGTTGACCAAGTGAAGACGAACAAGGCAGACGCGAAAAAAATCATGCCGGACATTCCGCGGCCAGTAGTCGACCTCCTTGCAGTGTCAGCCTGCGCTGGCAACGCGACGCCAGGGCGTCATCGTGAGTCACCATGACCAGAGTGGTCTGCCGCTCATGCAGCAATTCGAACATGAGATCGATCACGATGGCACCGGTTCTTTCATCGAGGCTGCCGGTGGGCTCATCAACGAACAACAGCCGTGGACGGACAACAAAGGCCCTGGCCAGGGACACCCTCTGCTGCTCCCCGCCGGAGAGCGTCTTGGGGTAATGATGCAGCCGGGCCTCAAGGCCGACACGAGCCAGCGCGGCGCGAGCCGCTTCACGGGCGGGTTGCCCTGCCAACTCCAGAGGCAGCATGACGTTCTCGAGAGCGGTCAGATGAGGCAGAAGCTGGAAAGACTGGAACACGAAGCCAACGTTATGGGCACGAAATACCGCTCTGGCCTCCTCATCCATCTCGAACAGCGACTGGCCCAGGAGTATGACCTCACCCGACGAGGGAACATCCAGGCCCGCCATCAATCCGAGCAAGGTCGACTTGCCCGAACCCGAACTGCCTGTGATGGCAAGGGCCTCGCCATGCCGGACCGAAAAGCTGACCTTGTCTAAAATGCTCAGAACGCCGCCGGCGTCCGGAACCTGGCGGCAAAGATCCTTGACTATTATCGAATAGGTATCGTTCATGCGTAATCGTCGGCGCGCCATATTGGCGGCAATAGGCAGTCTGGCATGGCTGCCCCCCCTGGCACTGGCTGCGGTACCTTCCGCGGATGGCCCGATACTCGTCGTGGGGGACAGCCTTTCTGCGGAATACGGACTGGAAAGAGGTTCGGGATGGGTTGCACGGATCGCCGAAAAGCTGAAAGCGACAAAATACACGAATGCCGCGGGCAATGCCAGCGACCGCTCACCGCTGCGCATTGAAAACACGAGCATCAGCGGGGACACGACAAGTGGAGGCCTGAGCCGGTTGCCCGCCGCACTCGCCCGCTTCAAGCCCCGCATCGTGATCATCGAACTGGGCAGCAATGACGCTCTGCGCGGCCTTTCCCTGAAGATGGTGGAACAGAATCTGGCGAGGATGATCGAGTTGTGCCGCGAAGCCGATGCACAGGTGCTGCTGGTGGGCATGCAACTGCCGCCCAATTACGGACGCGCCTACACCGAACAGTTCCGTTCGCTGTACGGCCGGCTGGCCTCGCACTATCGCACGGCCCTCGTGCCCTTCTTGCTGGAGGGCATGGCAAGCGACCGCCGGCTGTTTCAGGAGGATGGCATCCATCCGAACGAAAAAGCGCAGGACATCCTGGCGGACAATGTCTGGAAGGCGCTGGAACCCATGCTGAAGGTCCGGGGATGACTGCGGGCGCGCCCCATCATGCACGACACAGGGCGCCCAGACCGCAACTCGCACACGGAAAAGGAAAAAGCCCCCGCCTGGGCGGGGGCTTCATCGGCCAGAAGATCAACCCTGATCGGGCGTATCCCCGGCAATGGCCTTTTCGGCTTCGGGCAGCATCTTCACACCCAGCGCGGACTTCATGGCGCGCAGCACCGCAGCCTCCTCGGCGCGGCCTTGCGCCTGGCCGAGCTGCAGCGGCAATATCGATGCCATCATGGAATCCGGTTTACCCGGCTGGGATTTCTCGACCCGGATCAGCACATAGCCCTGCGGGCCTTTCACACCGGCGTAGCCCGGCAATTTATGCGCATCCACATTGAAGGCGGCATCAAGCACAGCCTTCTCGACACCCTGGGCATTGACGCGGCTGATGGTGAGACTGGTACCGAAACCTTCAGGCACCGCGGCGTCGGTCTTTTGCCGGTCTGCCGCCAGCGCGGCCTCACCGGCCTTGGCCGCAGCCTCCATGGCACGCTCGTTCAACAGAGTGTCGCGGATGAAAGCCGTCGCTTTGGCAAGCGGCTGGATGTGCTTGGGAGTCACTTTGCCCACTCGCACCACGACCATCGCATCGGGGGTGATCTCGATGACCCCCGAATTGCCTTTCTCGGTATAGACCTGGGCCGAGAACAGAGCACGCCGCACGCGTACGTCGTCCAGGACGCCCGCATCAGCGCTGGCCGACGCAGCATTTCCGTCCACGTCGGAGGCGGGCAGCAGGCGGTCGACGGCGATGCCGTCGGCGCTGCGCAGGGTCAGGCCAAGCGCGTCAGCCGCCGGCTTGAGGCTGGAAGGGTTGTCATAGACCAGATTGGTCAACTTCGAGGCCATGTCGGCGAAGCGCTCCGATGCCAACTGGCGTCGAATCTCGGACTCGATCTTGGACTTGGCCTGCTCGAAGGATTCGCCGCGCTCCGGCTGGACATCGTCGGCCATGAAGATGTGCAGCCCGCCCGGGCCCGGAACGACTGCGGAGATCTCGCCCTTCTTGAGCGCGAACACCACCTTCTCGAGATCGGCGGGCCAGGCGCCCTTGGTGATCCATCCCAGTTTCCCGCCGTCCTTGGCCGTTCCTGCATCGTCGGATTCGCTGCGGGCGATCTCGGCAAACGTGCTCTTGTCGGCGGCCACCTTGGCGGCAATCCGCTCGGCGCGAGCCTTTGCGGCTTCACGCTGCTCGGCAGTCGCATCGGATGCCAGATCGATCTGGATATGGCTGAGGGCGACACGAGCAGGCAAGACATACTTGCCCTTGTTCTGCTCGTAATACTTGCGCATCTCATCCTCGGAGATGGCCGGCACGGCCTTTATCGCACTGGCTTCATCGAGCAGGAGATACTCGGCCGACACATACTCGGGAATTTCGAAGGCAGATTGGTGCTGTTCGTACCATTGTTTGATGTCGGCGTCACTGATCTGGATGCCCTTCTTGTAATCGTCGACACTGAAGACGCGCAGGCGCAGCGTACGCTCTTGCGTCAGTGCCGCCTCGAGCGACTTGACGACGGGCTCCGGCGCGCTGGCCGTCATGGCCACCGGGCCCAGCACGCGCTGCAGAGCCAGTTCGGCGCGCTGATTCTGTTCGAAATCGCGCGTACTGACGCCCATCGAGGCCAAAACCTGGCTATAGCGCTCGGGCGAAAACTGGCCATCCACCTGCAGATCGGGGATGGAAGCGATTGTTTGGCGCAAGACAGTATCGGATACGCTGAAATGCTCTTTGGTCGCAGTAAGGATGACGGCGCGGCGATCTACCAGGGAATCCAGCAAGGCCTTTCGAGCCGTGGGGTTCTCGAGGGCCGCTGGGTCGAACGCCCCGCCGGCGCGCGCCTGCATCTGCTGCAGTTGATTGCGCTTGGCCTGGTCGAATTCCTTGAGCGTGACGGACGAATCGCCCACCTCGACCAGGGGATGATCCCCCGAAACATAATTGGTGTAGCCGCTCACGCCGATCAGCACGAAGGACGGCAGAACGAGCACCAGCAGAATCAACTGCATCAGGCGTTGATGCGTACGGATGAAATCGAACATTGATGGAACTCTCTGGTTCGCAGACGGACGAGTCTGGGAAGGATCCGAAACAAAAAAAGCGAACAAGTTCGCCTGGCCAATCACCGTGTAAAGCTTAAAATGTGAGGTGAGTTTACCATTACACAGGTGATGCCATGCCACTGCACGACACACTCTGGCCCTTTCCCCGGCTAATTGCTCATCGTGGCGCAGGTACGCTGGCTCCCGAGAACACGCTGGCCGCCATGCGCGTCGGCGCCCAGTACGGCTACGCCATGGTCGAGTACGACGTCAAGCTCACCCGGGACGGCGTCGCCGTATTGCTGCACGACGACAGCGTGGATCGCACCTCCAACGGCCAAGGCAAGCTCAGCGAGCTGAATTTCAATGACCTGGTGGCCATGGATTTCGGCGGCTGGCATTCGCGCGCCTACGCCGGCGAACCCATAGCGACCCTGCACGCGATCTCGGCCTTCACCCAGGCCAACGGCATCTACAGCAATATCGAGATCAAACCCAGCGCCGGCACCGATGCCGCCACGGGCAGGCAGGTGGCGCGGCTGGCAGCCCAGCTATGGACGGATCCCGCCTCCCCTCCGCTGCTGTCCTCTTTTTCGGAGGCCGCCCTGCTGGCCGCCCAAGACGAGGCTCCGCATCTACCCAGGGCCTTGCTGCTGGGCGACACTGTCCCCGACGATTGGCCCGACCGACTTGCCCGCCTGGGCTGCTCGGCCATCGACATCCAGCATACCTTGCTGACTCAGGAGCTGATCAACGAGGCGCACGAACGAGGCTATAGAATAACGACCTGGACAGTAAACGACCCTCAATTGGCCGGCGAACTGCTGGCATTGGGCTGTGATGCACTGTTCACCGACGCCATCCGCGAAATCGCTCCCTGATTCCGCCCCCACAGAGGCTCCGATTTGTTCAGCTATCGACACGCATTTCACGCCGGCAACCATGCCGACGTGCTCAAACACACCATACTCGTCCACATCCTGGACTACTTTAATCGCAAGGACACCCCGTACTGGGTGGTGGACACCCACGCAGGCGCAGGAATCTACGACCTCAGAAGCGATTGGGCGATCAAGAACGGGGAGTTCGTCGACGGTCTGGATCGCCTGCTCGGCGCCCCGGACATACCGGACATGGTGGAGCGCTATCTCGAGGAAGTCCAACACTTCAATCCCGACGGCGTCGCCAACTATTACCCGGGCTCGCCCTGGCTCGCGCTGCGCGCCATGCGAGAAAGCGATCGACTGCATCTTTTCGAGATGCACCCCTCGGAGATCGACGTGCTGCGTGAGAACCTGTCATCGCAGGGCCGGGAGGCCCTTCGCCAGACCACCATTCATGCCAGCGATGGATTTTCCGGACTCAAATCACTGTTGCCGCCGCCCCCCCGTCGCGCCATCGTCCTGATCGATCCGTCCTACGAGGACAAGACCGATTACCGCAAGACGCTGCAGACCCTTAAAGACGGGCTCGCGCGCTTTTCCACCGGTTGTTATGCCATCTGGTATCCGCTGGTGCAGCGGCGCGAGGCGACCGATATGCTGCGATCGCTTACCCATCTGGACGCCAAGTGGATCAATGTGTCGCTGACCGTGCGCAAGCCGGACGAAAGCGGCCACGGACTGCACGGCAGCGGCATGTTCATCGTCAACCCGCCTTGGTCACTGCAAGAGGCCCTGAGCAAGACACTGCCCTGGCTCTCGCGTCAATTGGCCCAGGACGACCGGGCGGGCTATGTACTGCGCAGCTCCGACGATCCTGCGGAGAGCCCGCGGACACGGCCTCAGATGAAACGCTCTCCGTCACGCAAATAACGCCACCGGCCGGGCGGCAGATCGCCCAGCACGATGCGCCCCATGCGGACGCGTTTCAGGCCGACCACCTTGAGGCCGACCATTTCGCACATGCGCCGGATCTGCCGTTTCTTGCCCTCTTGCAACACAAAGCGCAACTGATCCTCGTTCTGCCATGAAACATGCGCCGGCTTGAGCGGCTGCCCATCCAGGCTGAGCCCATGGTGCAGCAGTTTCATCCCACTGGCGGACATCCGCCCTTCGACCCGAACGAGGTATTCCTTTTCGATTTCGGAGTCTTCATCGATGAGCTGGCGCGCAATACGGCCGTCCTGGGTCAGCACCAGCAAACCCTGAGAGTCGATATCCAGCCGTCCGGCAGGCGCGAGCCCCCGCAAATGGGATGGGTCGAAACGCAAAGGAGACCGCTCGGGATGATATTGCGTGCGGGCCGTGATGAGTGAGACGGCGGGGCGATAGCCCTGCTCGGCCTGGCCAGAGACATAGCCAACGGGCTTGTTCAACAGAATGGTGACCCGTGCGGTCTGGCGCTGTTGAGCCTGCTTGCTCAGCGTGATCTTCTGGTTCGGAAACGCCTTGCTGCCGAGTTCGGACACGACCTCGCCGTCCACCCGCACCCAACCCCGCTCAATGTAGGCGTCCGCCTCGCGACGCGAACACAGTCCGCGCTCTGCCATCAATTTTGAAATTCGTACTTTTTCCATAAACGCTATTGTATGAGCTTCCGCGTTTTGGCCCATAATGCACCCTTTCAGATTCCAGACAAGCGGGTGAATCATTGAACACGGCCCTCACGCCTGACAACGGAAAGCGGAACGCGCTGCGCCTGGCCTCGCTCCAGGCCTTGGGTAGCGGCAACAACGCCATCGTCTTCGCTCTGGGCGGGCTGGCCGGGCAACGCCTGGCCAGCAGTCCCGACCTGGCCACATTGCCCATCAGCCTCTACAGCCTGGGGCTGGCCCTGGGCACCATTCCCGCCGCCGTGCTGCTCAAACGTCTTGGCCGACGCTTCGGCTACACGACCGGAGCCCTGATCGGCCTCATCGGCGCGGCAATCTCCGTGATGGGTCTGGTGCAGGCTTCATTCATGCTCTTCTGCCTCGGCGTGACGCTCACGGGCCTCTACTCGGCTTACATACAGAACTATCGCTTTGCCGCGGCCGATTCGGCCACCGCCGATTTCCGTCCCCGAGCGATTGCCTGGGTCATGGCCGGCGGGCTTTTCGGAGCCATCATCGGCCCCCAGACCGTCATCCAAACCCGTGAAATCTGGACATCCACCCCGTACGCCTCATCGTTCCTGGCGCAAGGCGCCCTTGCCCTGCTGACTTTGCCGCTGATTTTTTCCCTGCGCCCCCCGCCTGCCAGAAGCACCGGGCACAGCAGCACCGACCATGGCCGCCCCCTCTGGCTGATCGCCCGATCGCCGGCTTTTTTTGTGGCGGCCATCGCCGGGGTGGTGAGCTTCAGCCTCATGAATTTCATCATGACGGCCTCTCCGCTGGCCATGGTTCATCATGGGCACTCCGTCGAAGACGCCACGCTGGGCATACAGTGGCACGTCTTGGCCATGTTCGCTCCGAGCTTCTTCACCGGCTCCTTGATTCAGCGCTTCGGTCGGATTCCGGTCACGATCACCGGGCTATTGCTCATCGGCGTCGCCGGTGCCCTGGCATTGAGCGGCCAGAGCTTGACGCATTTCTGGGCAGCCCTGATCGCCCTGGGGCTGGGTTGGAACTTCGGCTTCATCGGCGCCACCGCCCTGGTCGCGGAAAGCTATCGCCCGGAAGAAAAAAACCGCGTACAAGGCCTGAATGATTTTCTGGTGTTCGGCTGCGTGGCGATCTCGTCTTTTTCATCGGGTCGCGTACTGGCGTTGCATGGCTGGGCGACCTTGAACGAGCTGATTTACACGCCTATCGCCGTCTCGATCCTGCTGCTGCTTTGGCTGTGGCGCCGGGATACCCGCAGCGTCATGGCCTGATCACCCCGGGAACGGGGCTACGGTCAATGTGAAAGAATCTTGGACAAAAACAATTTGGCGCGCGGGCTGCGGGCTTCGGGCTTGTCGAAGAAGTCTTCCTTGGCGCAATCTTCGACGATACGGCCCGCGTCCATGAAAATGACTCGATCGGCAACTTTGCGGGCGAAACCCATCTCGTGCGTCACGACCATCATGGTCATCCCCTCGCGCGCCAGATCCACCATGACATCGAGCACCTCGTTGACCATTTCCGGATCCAGCGCGGACGTGGGTTCGTCGAACAGCATCGCAGCCGGATCCATGGCCAGAGCCCGTGCAATGGCCACACGCTGCTGCTGGCCGCCCGACAATTGCCCCGGGAATTTGTCGGCGTGATCGACCAGCCCCACCCGCTCGAGCAACTTGAGTCCGCGCGCCTTGGCCTCGCTTTCGCTGCGGCCCAGCACCTTGACCTGAGCCAGGGTGAGATTGCGCGTCACGGAAAGATGGGGAAACAGCTCAAAATGCTGGAACACCATCCCGATGCGCGAGCGCAGCTTGGGCAGATCGGTTTTTGGGTCACCGACTGAAATGCCGTCGAAACGGATTTCGCCCTTCTGGAAGGGCTCCAGCCCATTGACTGTCTTGATCAGCGTGGATTTACCCGAGCCGGAAGGCCCACACACGACAACGACCTCGCCTTTGGCGATACTGGTCGTGCAGTCGGTCAGCACCTGAAAATCGCCATACCACTTGCTGACACTCTTGAATTCGATCATATCCATTGCCTGTGTTTAGCGTGCCGCGGTCACGCGGTCATGCGCCCGCCTGACCAGACGCGATGCCGCATACGAAATGAGAAAATACACCACCGCGGCAAAAACGAACATTTCGACCAGCCGCCCGTCCCGCTGCGCAACGATGCTGGCGGCACCCAGAAAGTCCGTGAGCGACAGCACATAAACCAGGGAAGTATCCTGAAACAGCACGATCATTTGCGTGAGCAGCACGGGTGTCATATTGCGGAACGCCTGGGGCAGGACGATATGCCGCATCATCTGCCAATACGACAGGCCCAGGGCATAGCCGGCATTGACCTGCCCGGCTGGGATCGACTGTATCCCAGCCCGCATGATTTCGCAGAAATAAGCGGCTTCGAACAAGGTGAACGTGATCAGCGCCGAGGTAAAGCCGCCGACCGGAATGGGCCGGCCCGCACCTGTCAGCGCGCCGACGATATAAGGCACGAGAAAATAGAACCAGAAGATGATGAGGATGAGCGGCAAGGCCCTGAGCAGGTTGACATATCCGCCCGCCAGGGCAGACAGGAGCCGGTTCGAGGACAGACGCATCATGGCCAGCAGCGTACCCAGTATGAGTGCGCCGATCGCCGACAACACAGTGAGCTTCAGCGTGAACACCATCCCCACCTTGAACAGGTAGGGGGCCGTACGCCAGAGCACTTCGAAATCGAAACCGCCCATGGCCTTCCCCTATTTCCCTGAACCGATGAAGCCCGGCACCGTCAGCCACTTCTCCACCAGGCGCATGGCGACGACGACCACCACATTGATCAGGACATACAGCACGGTTGCCGCAGCGAAAGATTCGAAGATCTGGAAGGTGAACTCTTGCATGGACCGCGCCGCGCCTGTGATTTCGAGCAACCCTATGGTGAAGGCCACGGATGAATTCTTGACCAGGTTGAGGGCTTCGGAGGTCAGGGGCGGCAATATGATGCGGACTGTCATCGGCAGCAGGATGTGGCGGTAGGTTTGCCAGCGGGTCAAGCCAAGGGCGGTGCCTGCCATGGTCTGCCCCAGAGGCAAAGCCCCTATGCCCGCCCTGACCTGCTCGGCGACCCGCGCCGAAGTGAACAAGCCGAGGCAGATCGAGGCGGTCCAGAACGTGCTCCAGACAGGATCGGCCTCTTTGATGGCATTCCCCCAGGCACTGGGCAACACCTCGGGCACGACGAAATACCAAAGGAACATCTGCACCAGCAAGGGAATATTGCGAAACAGTTCGACATAGCCGCGGCACAGAAGCTCCACCCAGCGGATACGGTTGGTGTTGAGCACGCCGACCAGGACACCGAGCGCAAGGGCAATGGCCCAGGCCAGGGCGGACACGCCCAAGGTCCAGTACAGGCCCCGTATCAGGGTATGAAGATAGGTGCCTGTACCGTCCGGCGATGGGTCGAAGAAGATCGACCAGTTCCAGTGGTAGTTCATGGCGCGCTACCTGGCGTAGGCGGCAGGGTCCGGCGAATCGGTCGGATTGGCGATGACCCGCTTGAGCTCTTCGGTCATGGGCCAGTTCAGATTGACGTTCTTGGGTGGGATAGGCTGGGTGAACCACCGAGCATAGAGCTTGTCGACGGTGCCGTCCTTCATCATGGCTTTCACGGCGTTATCCACGGCCGTCTTGAACGGCTCGTCCCCCTTGGGTTCGATCACGCCATAGGGCTCGATCGTGTAGGCCTTCTGGCTGATCGTCCACTCTCCCGGATCGCGCGAATTGGCCACCAGCCCCGCAAGCAGGATGTCGTCCATGAAGAATGCCGCTGCACGGCCGCTGGCCACGGTAAGAAACGCCTCGGAGTGGTCCTTGGCCGGGATGATCCGCATGCCTAGGTTCTGAGTCGCATTGGCTTCGGTCAGCCAGCGCAGATTGCTCGTGCCCGCCGTGGAAACGACCGTCTTGCCCTTGAAGTCGCTCAAGTCCTTGAGATTCGATGCCTTCAGGGAAGCAAAACGGGTGGCGGTCACGAAGGTCGTGGGCGCGAAGCTCACCTGTTTCTGCCGCTCTGCGTTGTTGGTGGCGGAGCCGCAGGCAAGGTCCACCGTGCCATTGGCCACCAGGGGAATACGGGTGGACGAAGTGACAGGAACCTCTTTGATGCGCAGATTGGGCAGATTGAGATCCTTGCGCAAGGCCTCGACGATGCCGTGGCAAATATCCATCGAGTAGCCGATGGGCTTCTGCTTGTCGTCGAGGTAGGAAAACGGAATGGAGGACTCGCGATAGCCCAGCGTGATCTCGCCCGTGGACTTGATTTTATCGAGACGGCTTTCCGCGTGCACGGTGGAAAGGCCGGAAAGACCGATCAGGGCAGCCGCAGCCGTCAGGATCAGGACGCGATTCTTCATGATTGTCTCCTCCGCTCTGTTCGCGATAGAGTGAGCGTTATATCAGTATCCTACAGCCTGTCCATCCCGGCGGCTATCACTGGCCGCCACATACCCGTCGTCGGGATCGTCCGACAGGCGCCAGATGAACTGGCCGGCCCCGAAGTCCATGTAAGGATCTTCAATGGTCTTGAGCACATGGCCTTTCTCCTGCAGGCCCTGCACAAGCTCCGGCGCCATACTGGCTTCGAGATCCAGCGTGGAGTCGCGATTGAGCTTCCAGCGCGGCGCACAACAGGCAGCCTGGGGCTGTTGCCGGTGATCGAGCATGCGCACCAACGTCTGCACATGAGCCTGCGGCTGCATGTCGCCCCCCATAACGCCGAAGCTCATGAGCGGCTTGCCATCCCGCGTGAGAAAGCCGGGAATGATGGTATGGAAGGGGCGCTTCCCGCCTTCGACGACATTGGGCGATGAGGGATCCATGGAAAAACCAACACCGCGGTTCTGCAGGCTGACGCCTGTGCCCGGCACGACGACGCCGGAACCGAACCCCATGTAATTGGACTGGATGAAGGAGATCATCATGCCCGACTCGTCGGCAGCGCTCAGATAAATGGTGCCCCCCGAATATGGGCGTCCAGGCCCGAACTTGGATGCCTTGCGCGGGTCGATCAAGCGCGCGCGACGGGCGAGATAGTCGCCATCGAGCATCTGGGCCGGGGTGACCTCCATGCTGCGCGGATCGGCCGCATAGCGGTACAGATCGGCGAAAGCCAGCTTCATCGCCTCGATCTGCAGATGCTGGCCTTCGATGGAATCTGGCCCCAGCGATGCAAGGTCGAACTGCCCGAGGATGCCCAAGGCAATGAGCGCGGCAATGCCCTGGCCATTGGGAGGCAGCTCGTGCACCGTATGGCCCCGATACTCCTTGCCGATGGGGTCGACCCATTCGGGCGCGTATCCCCGCAAATCGTCCAGCGTCATGGCCCCGCCGCATTCGCGGCTGAACGCCACGATGCGTTCGGCGGTTTCGCCTTCGTAGAAATCGCGGCCCTTGCTTTGTGCGATACGGCGCAGTGTCTCGGCGGCGCCATCCAGGATGAAGCGTTCTCCCACCTTGGGCTCGCGTCCGGCCGGCATGAAAGCCTGGGCGAAACCCGGCTGCCCTTTCAGGATGGGCACCGCCGCCGCCCACTTGTGCTGGACCACGACAGGCACGGAATACCCACGCTCCGCGATCTCGATCGCGGGTTCGAAGAGCGTCTCGAAATCAAGCTTGCCATGGCGTTCGTGCAACGCCGCCCACCCAGCAACGACCCCAGGCACGGTCACGGAATCCCAGCCGCGCTGCGGCGCCGCAGCCAGGCCACGGCCATCCACCCCGTATTTGCGCTTGAAATAGTCGACGGACCAGGCGGCAGGCGCCGTGCCCGAGGCATTCAGGCCATGAAGGCGATTGCCGTCCCATAGGATCGCAAAGCAGTCGCCGCCCAGGCCGCAGGAAACCGGTTCGGTCTGCACGATGACCGCGGCCCCCGCGATCGCCGCATCGACGGCATTGCCGCCCTTGAGCAGCATGCGCAGACCCGCCTGAGCCGCCAGCGGATGCGAAGTGGAGACGACATTGCGCGCAAACAGTGGCACGCGTACCGAAGAATACGGATTGCGCCAGTCGAAATCAGCCATGAGATCCCCTTGTCGTGGATTCAGAGTGCGTCGGTACCGCTTTCACCCGTACGGATGCGTATCGCCTGCTCGACAGGCATGACGAAAATCTTGCCGTCGCCGATCTTGCCGGTATGCGCCGCCTTCAGTATCGCATCGATTGCCCCTTCGAGCATTTCATCGGGAACCACGACTTCGACACGAATCTTGGGCAGGAAATCGACGACGTACTCGGCGCCGCGATACAGTTCCGTGTGCCCCTTCTGGCGGCCAAACCCCTTGACCTCGGTCACGGTCAGCCCGCTTGCGCCGATATCGGCCAATGCCTCCCGCACCTCGTCCAGCTTGAAGGGCTTGATGATCGCTGCGATGAGTTTCATGAGTATGTCTCTCCTAGTTGACGGGAATGCGACACGACGCCTTGGTCACTCGCGGAATCCATTGGTGATCGGATAGCGCCAATCCCTGCCGAAGGCACGCGAGGTGATTTTGGGACCGATCGCCCCCTGTCGGCGCTTGTATTCGTTAATGCGGATCAGCTTCAGCACTTGCGCGACGGTATCGCGTGAAAAACCCCGCGCCTCGATGTCGCTGGCCGAGGCATTGCGTTCGACATAAAGCTCGATAATGGCGTCCAGCACATCATACGGCGGCAGGCTGTCCTGGTCGGTCTGGTCGGGGCGCAGTTCGGCCGACGGCGGGCGCTCGATGATGCGCTCGGGGATGACGGCGGACTGTGTGTTGCGCCAACGGGACAAGGCATAGACCAGGGTCTTGGGGACGTCCTTGAGCAAGGCAAATCCGCCCGCCATGTCTCCATAGAGCGTGCAGTAACCGGTCGCCAGTTCGGACTTGTTGCCGGTAGTCACGACCAGCGCCCCGAATTTGTTCGACAGGGCCATGAGCAATGTGCCACGGATCCTGGCCTGAATATTCTCTTCAGTCGCATCGGGTTGCAGGCCGGCGAATTGCTCAGCAAGGGCATGGTCGTATGCGGCCGCAAGACCTGCGATCTCGATGACCTCATGCTGCACTCCCAATCCTTGCGCCATCTGACGGGCATCGATCAGGGAGATATCGGCCGTGTAGCGGGATGGCATCATGACCGTGCGCACATTCTGCGCCCCCAGGGCATCCACCGCCAAGGCCAGCACCAGGGCAGAGTCGATGCCCCCGGACAAACCGAGCACGACACGCGAAAAACCGCTTTTGCCCAGGTAGTCGCGCAAGGCCATCACGAGCGCCGTGTAGACCTGCTCGTGATCGTCGGGCCAGGCCAGGGGCCCGGATGGGGAAATCGCCTCGGGACGACCGGATGCATCCAGGCCGATGATCCCCAGGCCCTCCTCGAACACGGGCAATCGCTGTACCACCTTGCCTTGCGCATCCAGGACAAAGGACGCCCCATCGAACACCAGTTCGTCCTGCCCGCCGGTCTTGTTCAGGTAAAGCGTCGTCATGCCCCGCACATTTCGGCCGACGTGCTCCAGACGTTCGGCCTGCTTGCCCAGGCTGAACGGGGATGCATTCAGCACCAGCAGGACCTGGGCCCCATGTTCCGACGCCATTCTGGGACAATGCTCGAACCAGGCGTCTTCACAGATGTTCAGGCCGAAACGCAGGCCATCGATGTCGAACACGACCGGATCGCGGCCGGCCTGGAAATAGCGTTTCTCGTCGAACACCCCGTAGTTGGGCAGTTCATGCTTGAAATAGCGCGCCACGACATGCCCGTCGGCGATCACCGACGCAGCGTTGTACAAGGCGCCGTCCTGCTCCACCACGTGTCCGAGCACGACATGCAGGCCGCGAAAGCGCATCAGGTCGCGGCAAAGCTGCTCGAAGACAACCGTCTGCTGGCGCACGAACTCAGGACGCAACAGGAGATCTTCCGGAGGATACCCCGTGAGCGTGAGCTCGGGGGTCAGCAGCAGGCGCACCCCATTCAGATGAGCCCGATTTGCAGCGTCCAGAACCTTGGCCGCATTGGCGCGCAGGTTTCCGACTGTCGTGTTGATCTGGGCAAGTCCAGCCTTGACAAGCGGCATGAATGAAACTCTATCGGAAAGTAAGGATAGGAATTATCTCACGGCCTGCAGCGCCAGCGAGATATCGGCACCCGACGGCTCCTGGTACAGGCGCAAGCCCATTTCTGGAAGGATCGCCAGCAAATGATCGAAGATATCCCCCTGGATGCGCTCATATTCGGCCCAGGCCGTATTGGCGGAAAAACAGTAGAGTTCGATCGGGATGCCTTGCGACTCCGGCTCCATCATGCGCACGAGTATGGTCATGTCCTGGCGGATTTCGCGATTTTGCCGCAAATAGGCGAGGACATAGGCGCGGAAAGTCCCGATGTTGGTCAGCCTGCGCTGGTTGACCGCATCCCCGGCGTCCGCCCCCAGGCGACGGTTGCTTTCCTGCAGCTCCCGCTCCTTGCCTTGCAGGTAATCGCGCAGCAGCGAAAAGCGTTCCAGCTCCCGGACTTCCCCTTCCGTCAGGAAACGTACTGTGGTTGCATCCAGCCGCAAGGTTCGCTTGATGCGCCGGCCGCCGGATTCGAACACATTCCTCCAGTTGCGATAACTCTCGGAAAAGAGCTTGTAGGTCGGAATGGTGGTGACCGTATTGTCCCAGTTCTGCACCTTGACTGTATGCAAGGCGATATCGATGACGGAGCCGTCCGCATTGGCCTGGGGCATTTGTATCCAGTCGCCGATGCGCAGCATGTCGTTGGTCGCCATCTGGGTGCTTGCCACCAGGGAAAGCAGCGTGTCCTTGAACACCAGCAGCAGCACGGCCGACAGGGCGCCAAGGCCGGAGAGCATGAGAATCGGCGAACGGTCGATCAGGGTGGAGAAGACCAGGATCACACAGACGCCCCAAAGCAGGATCCTGCCCAGCTCGATATAGCCTTTGATGGATTTGGTCTGCCCTCGCTTTGTGTTCGCATACACATCCTGGCCGGCCTTGAGCAGGCCTGTGAGCGCCAGAAAGGCAAAAATGAGCGAAATCGACACCAGCACGCGGGCAATCGTGTTGATGTAGTTCTCTCCGATGGGCAGAAGCCCCAGGTTGGCAATGATCACCAGCAGAGGAACGAGATAGCTGACATGGCGGAACACCCGCCTGCGATGCATGGCCTCGGACCAGTCTCCGCGCCCCATGGCCGCAAGCATGCGCCGGGCGACAGAGACGAGCACCCGGCTCACCAGCCAGCCGCTGGCGATGACCAGAAAGGCGAGAATGCCCAGTCCGACCAGCACTTGGGCCCACAAGGCATCGGGTATATGTTGGGTGACCCAGTTGTCACCCAGCCAGCTCACCCACTGATTGTTGACGACTTCCATGAAGTGCACTCTCAAAAACCTATAACCTTAACAGACCGGGTTTTCGGGACTGTCCGCGCAGGTCATTCGCCTCACGCCGAGCCGCGGTACCTTATAATTTCCCCACTATGTCGAAAAATACCCCCCCCTCCCCCCAGAATCAGTTCGCCAACAAGGCCCAAGCCTGGTCGGCCCGTTTTTCCGAACCGGTTTCGGACCTCGTCAAGCGCTATACCGCGTCCGTCGACTTCGACCAACGCATGGCCCGCTTCGATATCCAGGGCTCGTTGGCGCACGCCGAAATGCTGGCCGCCGTGGGCGTCATCAGCCATGACGACCAAGCCGCCATCGAACGCGGCATGGCGCAGATCCTCCAGGAAATCGACGCCGGAGGGTTCAACTGGTCCCTCGACCTCGAAGACGTACACCTCAACATCGAAAAGCGCCTGGTGGAGCTCATCGGCGACGCGGGCAAGCGCCTGCATACCGGCCGCTCGCGCAACGACCAGGTTGCCACCGACATCCGCCTGTGGCTGCGCAACGAAATCGATATCGCCGTCGACCTACTGCGGCAGCTGAGGGCAGCGCTGGCCGGCCTGGCGCTTCAACATGCCGACACGATTCTTCCCGGTTTCACCCACCTGCAGGTGGCGCAGCCTGTGACCTTCGGTCACCATCTGCTGGCTTATGCAGAGATGTTCGGCCGCGACGCCGAGCGCCTGGCCGATTGCCGCAAGCGGGTCAACCGCCTGCCCTTGGGCGCGGCGGCGCTGGCGGGCACCAGCTACCCCATCGACCGCGAACGCGTGGCCCGCAGCCTGGGGTTCGACGCCGTCTGCCGCAACTCGCTGGACGCAGTGTCCGACCGCGATTTCGCCATTGAGTTCTGCGCAGCGGCCGCACTCATCATGACCCATATCTCGCGCTTCTCCGAAGAGCTCGTGCTCTGGATGAGCCCGCGCGTGGGGTTCATCGACCTTGCCGATCGCTTCTGCACGGGCAGCTCGATCATGCCCCAGAAAAAGAATCCCGATGTGCCAGAACTGGCACGGGGAAAGACCGGGCGCGTCAATGGGCATCTCATCGCCCTGCTGACGCTCATGAAAGGTCAGCCTCTGGCGTACAACAAGGACAACCAGGAAGACAAGGAAGGCCTGTTCGACGCCGCCGACACCATCCGCGACACGCTCACGATCTTCGTCGACATGATCGGCGGGATCAAAGTCAAGGAAGAGGCCATGCGTGCCGCGGCGCTTCAAGGCTTCTCCACAGCAACCGACCTGGCCGACTATCTCGTCAAGAAGGGCCTGCCTTTCCGCGACGCCCATGAGACCGTCGCCCACGCCGTACGTCATTGCGAGGAAAAAGGCTGCGACCTCTCCGATCTGTCCTTGTCCGAGCTGCGGGATATCCATCCTTCGATCGAGGACGACGTCTTCGGAGTCCTGACGCTGGAAGGCTCGGTCGCTTCCCGCAACCATATCGGCGGCACCGCGCCCGAACGCGTCAAGGCCGAAGCCGAACGCGTCCTTGCCGAAACACGCTAAGCTGCGCCCTCACTGTGCCCGCACCCACGTAACGTGGGTGCGGCGCCCCCGCTGAATATCGTCATGCCCCGCGAAAGCGGGCATCCACAGTCAACAACGAGCGGAAGACTCAAACACGGCAATCGATTCCACATGCCCCGTATGGGGGAACATGTTGATGACGCCGGCCGACGACAGCCGCCAGCCGCCCTCGTTGACCAGGATTCCGGCATCCCGGGCCAAGGTCGCGGGGTTGCACGATACGTAGACCACACGCTTGGGCCGCTCTTGCGGCAAGAGCGCGGCCAATGCCTTGGCCACGGCCTCGGCCCCTTCGCGCGGCGGATCGATCAGCATACGGTCAAAATACCCCAGCGAACGCAGCCATTCGGCGTCCACCTCGAACAGGTTGAGCACCGAGAAGCTCGCCCGCCCATCCAGGCCATTGCTGCATGCCGCCTCGAGGGCTCGGTCCACCAGGGCCTTGCTCCCCTCCACTCCCACTGCCTGTCTGGCGATGGTCGCCAGGGGCAGCGTGAAATTCCCGAGGCCACAGAATAAATCGGCAACCCTGTCATCGGCGCGGACATCGAGCAGCGCCAGTGCGCGCGACACCAGGGTGCGATTGATTTCCTGGTTAACCTGGGTGAAATCCGTGGGACGAAACGCCATCCGAAGGCCGAATTCGGGCAAGGTATACGCCAAGGCATCCTTGTCGGCCGGATCGAGCGGATGGACGGTTTCCGGCCCTTTGGGCTGCAGCCACCACGTCACGCGATGGCGCTCGCCGAATGCCCGCAACAAGGCGATGTCGGCGGGGTCCAGCGCTTCCATGTGGCGCAGGAGCAATACCGTGGTGGCATCGCCGACCGCGACCTCGATCTGGGGGATGGCGCGCGGAATCGAGAGTGCCGCGATCAACTCCCGCAAAGGCTGCAGCATGGCCGACACATGGGGCGGAAGCACATGGCACTCGGTCATGTCCGCCACATAGCTGCCTCGACGCTCGCGAAAGCCGACCAGGACCCCGCCCTTCTTGTTCACCAGCCTCACCGACAGACGCGCCCGATAGCGATACCCCCAATAAGGCCCATGCAAGGGAGGCAACACACGTGCCGGCGTGACTTTTCCGATATGGCCAAGCGCATCCTCCAGCACCCGCTGCTTGACGGCGACTTGGGCCGCCGGCTCGAGGTGCTGCATCGCACACCCTCCGCAGATGCCGAAATTCGGACAGCGCGGCGTCACTCGCTGCGCAGATGAACGCAACACCTGCTCCATGCGTGCCGTATCGAATGAAGGCTTTCGGCGCACCACACTGGCCGACACGCGCTCGCCAGGCAAGGCGCCTTCGACAAACACCACTTTCCCATCCCGATGCGCAATGCCCCGCGCCTCGAGGTCCAGCGATTCGATCTGCAAAACTTCAGACATAAAAAATCCGTGCCATCCTTTGAGGGTAAGGCACGGATTTTATTCCAAGCCGCGCCCGGCTGCGCGCGGAACGAGGAGAAGGAAGCCGGAAATCAGCTCGCGCTGGACGGAGCCTGCGGGGCCGATCCCCCCTTGCCTTCGGCGGGGCGCTCACCCTTGCGGGCATGCATGGGCTTGCCGTCATGATGCCTGTGCCCTTCCTTCCAATGCTTGCCGCCGCGCTCCATGCGTTCCGCCAGCAAGGTCGCCGCCTTTTCTTTCTGGGCGGGGTCCAGGGAGTCCCAAAGCGCCAGCCATTTTTCCTCGACGGCCTGCCTTTGCTCCAGAGACTTCTTCAAGGCCTCTTCCGATTGCTTGAGTTCGCCCCGGGGATCGACCTTGCCGCTTTGAAGCTGCTCAAGCCGGGACTTGCGCTCTGCCTTCATCATTTCGACCCGGGCGTCGCGAATCTGTGCCTGCGCCGCCTGGGCGTCGCTCAGCAGCTTCGATTGCTTGTCATTCAAGGCCAGCACTTTGACGGCAGCTTCGCCCAATGGACCATAGCCCGGCACCCACATGGCGGCGCGCTGGGCATGACGGCGTCCATGATCGCTCCAGCGTCCTTGTTGCGCCGCGCCATCGGGGCCGGTCGCACCCGGCGTCTGAGCCGAGGAGACAACGCCCGGCTTCCCGGCGGTCGCATCCGGAGCCGCCAAGGCCGCGCCTTGCAGGGAGAACACAGCCGCCGTTGCAAAAGCGGTGGCCAGCAGAGGAAATTTTGCGGTGTGCTTCATGGTGTCGTCCTTCAGAAATAGGAGAACCCATTGTGGACCAGGCCCGGTTTCCAAGCTGTTTCGCGGCCGTTTATTTATTTTCAGTCGATTACAGGCGAACGCAAGGAAGATCAGGCCTGATCCCACGCCGCCAGATACTCTTTCCAGTGCGGCGCCTCGCCGGCCAACTGTTCAAGACTATCGCGAACCAGCTTGACTTCCGCCTCGTAGGACTCGATGTCGAGTTCGCCGCGCACCAGGCGAAAACGGCAATAGACCAGCCAGGTGTTGACGACGTCGGTCTCGCAATAGGCGCGCACCTCGTCCGCCCGGCCATCGGACCAGGCTTTCCAGACCTGGCTTCCATCCATGCCCAACTTGCCGGGAAACCCGCACAATTTGGCCAGCTCATCGAGAGGGGCGTTGGCACGCCCGTTGTACTTGGCCAGCAGATCCATGAGATCGACATGGCGATTGTGGTAGCGGCTGATGTAATTATTGAACTTGAAATCGCGATCGTCTTCGCCCATGTCCCAGTAGCGCGCAGCCGGTATGCCGTGGATCAGGCTGCGGTAATGCAGCACGGGCAGGTCAAAGCCCGAGCCGTTCCAGCTCACCAGCCGGGGCGTGTAGCGTTCGATGGTCTTGAAGAAACCCGCAACCAGCTGCTGCTCGGGGTCGTCGGCCTGCCCCAGGGTCTTGACCCTGAAGCCGCTGTCGTCGCGAAACACACAACCCACGACGGCAATCTTGTGCAGATGCAGGGGAAGGAAATCTGTTCCGTGGGATTCGCGCCGCGCCGCAAGTGCTGCCTCGATCACTTGCACATCGCTCATGCCCGGGTCGTAGTCGCCCAGACGTCGCAGTCCGTCGGCATCGGGGATGGTTTCCAGGTCGAAGACCAGTGTGGGAATCATCGGGACGGAAGATAAGACAGCGGATTGACAGGCGTGCCGCTGCGGCGGATTTCGAAGTGCAGCCTCGGCGAGGAGGTGTCGGTCTGGCCCACAGTGGCGATCTTGGTGCCCTTGTTGACCGACTGCCCCGTCTTGACCAGCAGACGCTGATTATGGGCATAGGCCGTGATGAACCCATTGCTGTGGCCGACCAGGATCAGGTTGCCCAGCCCCCTTACCCCGTTGCCCGCATACATGACTTTGCCGGAGGCCGCGGCCAGGACCGGATCGCCGACCTTGCCTTCGATGTCTATGCCCTTGGTCGTGGCGTTGAAGCCCTGGAGTATCTTGCCCGAAGCAGGCCAGCCCCAGGAAATGAGATTGGCGTCATTCGCCTTGGACGGAGTTGCGGGCTCGGCCGGCGCGGCAGGTGTCGGCACCGGCGTCGCGGGCACCGGGGCCGTCGAGGCGGCCGGAGGCGTCGAGGAACCGCTCAGACGCAGTGTCTGGCCGACTCGCAGTTGGCTGGGGTCGGAAATCCCGTTGAGGCGCGTCAGGGTCGCGACATCGACGCCATTCTTTTGCGCGATCTGGTACAGGGTGTCGCCCGGCCGAACCACATAGGTTCCCGAAGCGGGGGCGGTGGAACTCGCACCGGAGGACATGTCGCTGACAGGGGCCTTGTTCTGACGCGATGCGCAACCCGCCAGGACCGCCAGGGCCAGCACTGAAACAGCCAGGACCACCCGTTTGCGACGGGTGACGGACGTATGAAATGACTGAGGTGCGATGGACTCGAACGTCCCTGCTTGCATAGTGACTCTCCTGACTTAAGACTGAGTACCTGAACGGAGCGGAACGAAACGAACAGACTCGAGCTCCTGGCGCTGCCAGCTCGACGGTCCCGTGCGCTCAACGAGGATCAGGCGTTGCGCGGCGGTGCCCTCCGGAGCGATCAAACGCCCGCCGATGGCGAGTTGCTCAAGCAACGCAGGGGGGATTTTAATACCCGCCGCAGAAATAATGATGGCATCGAACGGGGCAAGGCCAGGCAATCCCAGCATGCCATCGCCGAACGAAAGCCGGACGCGCGACACGAGTTTCAGGGCCCGCAAATGGTTTCGGGCAAGCTCGTACAGGCCGCGGATGCGCTCGATGGCATGCACTTCGGGCACGAACTGCGCCAATACTGCCGCCTGGTAGCCGCAGCCCGCGCCGACTTCGAGCACCTTGGCAGGAAGCCGGTTCTCGCAGACGGCGGATATCATGCGGGCCACCACCCACGGCTGTGAAATGGTCTGGCCGTATCCGATGGGCAGCGCGGCATCTTCGTAAGCCCTGCTGGCCAATCCCTCATCCACGAAAACGTGGCGCGGCACGGCCATCATGGCGGCCAGGACACGCTCGTCCTGGATGCCCTGCCTGCGCAGCCGCTGTATGAGCGCTGCGCGCAGTCGTTCGGAATTGAGCCCCAGGTTGGGGCCACCAGGCGGATTGCCGCTCGACTGCCCCGCCGGCGCCGACGCCATGGGCTGCGCTCCCCTGTGCCCGGGCAGCGAAATGCGGGTGTTGCTGTTCGCGGCCGAAAAACCCTTGGCCCTGTTGGACCCGCCGGGACGCGTCACGCCGGGCATGGGGCGTGGAGAAGTTATCGACTTGCGCATAGCGGTTCGGCCCAGTGGCTGATATGGCCCAGTTGCTCGTAATGCGTGAGATCCAGGCGCAGGGGTGTCATGGACACCATATTCTGCTCGATGGCGCCGAAATCGGTATCGTCGGCCGAGTCGGACACCGTGCCGACCGGCCCGATCCAGAATACGGGATCGCCATAAGGCGTACTGCTCTTGACCACCGGCTCGGACGGGTGCCTGCGCCCCAGGCGAGTGACCCTCAGGCCCTGGATGGCCTCATAAGGCACTGCCGGAATATTGACGTTGAGCAGCACTTTTTCGCTGAGCGGAGAAGCCAGGTGGTGTTCCACCACTTGGCGGGCAATGCGGGCGGCGGAATCCAGATAATCCCAACCTTTCTTGACGAGCGAGAAGGCAATGGAAGGTATGCCGAAAAGATAGCCTTCCGTGGCGGCCGCCACCGTACCGGAATAGAGGGTGTCTTCCCCCATGTTGGCGCCATTGTTGATGCCCGATACAACGAGATCGGGCCGGAAATCGAGCAAACCCGTCAAGGCGATGTGCACGCAGTCCGAGGGCGTGCCATTGACGAAATAAAAACCGTTGGACGCCTGCCTGACCGACAGCGGACGATTGAGCGTCAGGGAATTGGACGCGCCGCTGCAATTGGTCTCTGGCGCAACGACCGTCAAGTCACCCAGCCCCTTGAGCGCATCAAACAAGGCTTCGATGCCCAAAGCGTTATAACCGTCGTCGTTCGCTACCAGTATCCGCATGCCCTTTCCACGAATTCAACCGAATTGCAGCCAATTGTACCTGCTCGTTTTGGCGAATAGGCATGACCGCACGGTAGAATCTCGGACATTCCATCCTGGACCTTCCGACATGCCGTATCTCATTTCATCCGTTACAGGGCTGATTGCCGTTTTGCTCGCCTACCTGATCGGATCCATCCCCTTCGCCGTGGTCGTCAGCCGGCTCATGGGGCTGGCCGATCCGCGCACGTTCGGCTCGGGGAACCCCGGTGCGACCAATGTGCTGCGCACCGGCAACAAGAAGGCGGCAATCCTGACCTTGGCGGGCGATGCCGCCAAAGGCTGGCTTGCTGTCTGGCTGGCCGGCCTTGCCGTGCGCATGGAAATCATCTCGCCCACGGCGGCCACCGCCTGCGCGGTGGCGGTATTCCTGGGGCATCTCTATCCGGTGTTCCTGAATTTTCGCGGTGGCAAAGGGGTGTCGACGGCGCTGGGCGTTCTGCTGGGCCTGCAACCCTGGCTCGCTCTGGCCACGGTGGCAACCTGGCTGATCGTCGCGTATGCAACCCGATACTCGTCCCTGGCTGCCATCGTCGCCGCTATTTTCACGCCGCTGTATTACCTGTTCGGCGGCAATATCGCCTGGAGATTCAGTCCGCTGGAATGCGGCGCCCTGATCGTGATCAGCGTTCTGCTGTGCTACCGGCACCAGGCGAACATCGCACGCTTGCTGGCAGGCAAGGAAAGCCGCATCGGAGGGTCTTCGCGCAAGGCCGGCGACAAACCGCATCGCTGAACAAAAGCCACATCGAGGGCCATTATCATCCCTTTGCCCTACCCCCCGTCATCCCGCTTTTAAGCGAATGACGCCCCCCCCCCGGAGGTCACACACAGACATCGCTGAGATCCCACCGGGGAAGCACCGTGAAAGCGTGCGATTGCACGGATAAGTCCACCAGACCTGCCCGAACGCGTTGCGCGGCGGCAAAGGCGATCATGGCGCCGTTATCGGTACAGAACTCCAGCGGCGGAAAGTGCACATGCCCCCCCATTCTGGCCACCGTCTGAACCAGACGCTCGCGCAAAAGCCGGTTGGCGCCGACGCCGCCGGCAACCACAAGTCGTTTCAGCGAGGTTTTTTTCAGCGCCTTGATGGCCTTGGTCGCCAAGACATCCACGATGGCGGCCTCGGTCGACGCGGCAAGATCGGCACGCTGGCGCTCATCGAGGCCGCCGCCTTCCGCCTCCAGGCCCCTGATCCGCGTCAGCACCGCCGTTTTCAATCCGCTGAAGCTGAAGTCCAGATCGTGGCTGTGCAGCAAGGGCCGGGGTAGCTCGTAGCGACCGGCATCTCCGTGACGGGCCAGCGCCGACAGCGCCGGCCCCCCAGGGTAGCCCAGACCCATCAGCTTGGCCGTCTTGTCGAAAGCCTCGCCGGCGGCGTCATCCAGCGTTTCGCCCAACAGCTCATAGTCGCCGACCCCTCCGACCCGCATCAGTTGCGTGTGCCCGCCCGACACGAGCAGGGCCACGAAAGGAAACTCGGGACGGGGCTCGGCAAGCAGAGGCGAAAGCAGATGCCCTTCGAGGTGATGAATGGCGATCGACGGCAGCCCGCGAGCCCAGGCAAATGCCTGAGCGACGCTGGCCCCCACGAGCAAGGCCCCGGCCAGCCCAGGCCCGGCGGTGTACGCCACGGCGCCGATGTCGTCCATGCCGCAGCCCGCTTCCGCGAGCACCTGGCGGGTCAGGGGCAAGATACGCTGTATGTGGTCTCGCGAGGCCAGCTCGGGAACGACACCGCCGTATTCCCGGTGCATGGCGATCTGGCTGTGCAAGGCGTGGGCCAGCAGCCCGCGCTCCGTGCACACCAGGGCCACGCCGGTTTCATCGCAAGAGCTTTCAAATCCAATGATGATCATGATGCGCTAGTGTACATCCAGACACAAAATGCCCTTAGAATGGCGGACGTCTGCAACACATTCGACCAAACCCGAGGCCACGGAGACACTCGATGTTCGAAAAACTCTTCAAACTAGCCGAACACGGCACCAATGCACGCACAGAGCTGCTGGCAGGATTCACCACCTTCCTGACCATGGCTTATATCATTTTCGTCAACCCGGCGATCCTTTCGACGACCGGCATGGACAAGAACGCGATTTTCGTCGCGACCTGCCTGGCCGCCGCTCTGGGCACGCTGATCATGGCCTTCGTGGCCAACTGGCCCATCGGCATGGCGCCGGGCATGGGCCTGAATGCATTCTTCGCATTCACGGTCGTGGGCGCCATGGGGTACTCCTGGCAGCAGGCGCTGGGCGCAGTCTTCATTTCCGGCGTGGTGTTCGTCATCCTGACGATCAGCGGCATCCGTTCCTGGTTGGTCGACGGCATCCCAAAATCGCTCCGATCCGCCATTGCAGCGGGTATCGGCCTGTTCCTGGGACTCATCGCCCTGGGGCCCAACGGCGCCGGCATCGTTGTCCCCAACAAGGCCACGATGGTCGGGCTGGGCGATCTGACCGCTCCCCAGACCCTGTTCGCCATCGTCGGCTTCTTCGTCATCGCAGCGCTCGACGCGCTGAAGGTGCGTGGCGCCATCCTCCTGGGCATCCTCTTCGTCACTGTCGCCTCCATGATCACGGGGCTCAACGAATTCCACGGAATTTTCTCCGCGCCACCCAGCCTGGCCCCCACTTTCCTGCAACTGGACATTGCCGGCGCCCTGCATAGCGGCTTTGTCCACGTCATTTTGGTTTTCGTGCTGGTGGAGGTCTTCGACGCCACCGGGACCATGATCGGCGTGGCCAAGCGGGCCGGCCTGATCCCCGAAAACAAGCCCAACCGCCTGGGCCGGGCCCTGTTTGCGGACAGCACGGCCATCGTTGCCGGCTCCATGCTGGGCACCAGCAGCACCACTGCCTACATCGAAAGCGCCTCCGGCGTGCAAGCGGGCGGCCGCACCGGCATGACTGCACTGGTCATCGCCATTCTGTTCCTGCTGGCCCTGTTCTTCTCCCCGCTGGCCGGCTCGGTTCCCGGCTATGCCACCGCCCCCGCCCTGCTCTATGTGGCCGGCCTGATGCTGCGTGAAGTGGTCGACATCGAATGGAGCGACGTCACCGAGGCCGCCCCGGCCGCTCTGGCCGCGCTGATCATGCCTTTCACCTACTCCATCGCCAACGGACTGGCTTTCGGCTTCATCAGCTATGTCGTGCTCAAGGCGGCCACGGGCCGTTTCCGCGACATCCATCTGGCGACATTCATCGTGGCTGTGCTCTTCATCATCAAGTACGCCTTCTTCCCAGAATAAGGCGCCTGCCGTTCCACCGTCATCGGAACACGGTACACTGGACGGGAAGATCGACACCGGGGCCCTTCATGGGCCCAGGTCCATCGGACCTTGCAAAGCGACTACCTACAGGACTTCCCATGAGCACCCTCAACCTCACTGCAGAAACCTTCCAGCAAGCCATCCAGGATGGAAAAACCCTGATCGTGGATTTCTGGGCGTCCTGGTGCGGCCCTTGCCGCAATTTCGCCCCGGTATTCGAACAGGCTTCCGAAAAGCATCCCGACATCACCTTCGGCAAAATCAATACCGAAGAGCAGGAGGACCTCGCAGGCGGCCTGGGCATCCGTTCCATCCCCACGCTCATGGTCTTTCGCGAACAAGTCCTGCTCTACAACCAGGCCGGCGCACTCTCAGCGCCCCAGCTCGAAGAGCTGATCTCCCAGGTCAAAAATCTCGATATGGCGCAAGTGCATGCCGAGATCGCCAAAGAACAGCAGAACTCCGCAGGTTGAATCTCCGGCTCACGCGGACTCCGCCCATTGCGCATTGGACCTCTTGTTTGCGTGAAAGCAAGAATCCTGCACAGGGTGGATTCCGCCGTGCTGCCAAATGACGGGGGCGTTGTCTTCGCGTCTCGCCATCCTGGCGACGATCAACTTCCCGGCAAACCCTCATGCCCGTTCGACACCGTGCCCTTGCCCCGGGTCCAATCGACAAACGCCGACGCAAATTCGGCTGCACGATCCCTTGGCAGGACCAGCTTCCAACGCACACCCTGCCCGTCGAACGCCTCATGAACCACGCGTGCCTGGAAGCCGCCCAGGCGTGACTGGACCAACGCCATGTCGGAAAACGGGCAATAGATCTCGATAGAAGACTCATCCACCCAGGGGGCCTTGGACGCCAGGCGCAGGCATTGCGCCGCGACACCCCCATAGGCCCGGATTAGGCCGCCCGGCCCCAGTTTTATTCCGCCGAACCAGCGCACCACCAGCACGGCCACCCGATCGCATTGCTGGCCCTCGATGGCCTGGAGAATGGGGCGTCCCGCGGTTCCGCCCGGCTCGCCATCGTCGTTGAACCGGTATTCCTGCCCGATACGGTACGCCCAGCAATTGTGGGTCGCCGTCGGGACTCCCTGCGCCGCGAAAAATGCCAAGGCCTCCGCAGGCGAAGCCACTGCCTGGGCCAAGGCAAGAAAACGGCTTTTCTTGATCTCTTCTTCGTACGAACAGGGCGCGGTGAGTGTGTAGATCATGAGGCGGTCGAAAACGGATTGACCCGAATCCCGCCGCCAGTGAGCAGGCGGGGATTCGGGAGCACACCGCTCGGACACGGCCGGGTATCAGACCTCGATGCCGCGCGAAGCGAGGTATTCGTCGTAAGTGCCGAGGTAGTCGATGATCTCACCGCTGGGCAGGATCTCGATGATGCGGGTCGCAAGCCCCGAGACGAACTGGCGATCGTGCGAAACAAAGACCAGAGTGCCTTCGTATTTCTCGAGGGCATACTGCAAGGATTCGATCGATTCCATATCCAGGTGGTTGGTGGGCTCGTCAAGCAGCATGACATTGTGCCGCCCCAGCATCAGGCGGCCAAAGCTCATGCGGTTCTTCTCTCCCCCCGACAGCACCTTCACTGCCTTGACGATGTCGTCCGCCGAAAACAGCAGACGGCCCAGCACCGACCGGATGGACTGATCGTCGTCACCCGGCTGGCGGTAGTCGCCAAGCCAGTCGAACAGATTGCTGTCGGACTGGAACTGATCGGAAACGTCCTGCGCCATGTAACCGATGTCGGCATTCTCGGACCACTTGACGCTGCCCGAATCGGGCGTGAGGTCGCCGGCCAGCATACGCAGCAAGGTCGTCTTGCCGACGCCGTTTGCGCCGATGATCGCGATCTTTTCGCCGGCTTCGACCATGGCCGAGAAATTCTTGATCACCGGGTGATCATAGGTCTTGGTGATGGACTCGATCGTCACAGCCAGGCGGTGCATGACCTTGTTCTGCTCGAAACGGATGAAGGGGTTCTGCCGCGAGGACGGCTTGACCTCGACCGCTTCGGCCTTGATGCGATCGATCTGCTTGAGCCGGGACGTGGCCTGACGCGACTTCGATTTGTTGGCTGCGAACCGGCGCACGAACTCCTGCAACTCGGCCACACGCTCCTTGGCCTTGGCGTTGGCACTCGTGATGCGCTCGCGAGCCTGGGCCGACGCCATCATGTAGTCGTCATAGTTGCCGGGATAAATGCGCAACTCCCGATAATCCAGGTCGGCCATGTGCGTGCAGACCTGGTTCAGGAAGTGCCGATCGTGGCTGATGATGATCATGGTGCTCTGATAGCCGTTGAGCACATCCTCCAGCCAGCGGATGGTATTGATGTCGAGGTTGTTGGTCGGTTCGTCCAGCAAAAGCACATCCGGATTGGAAAACAGCGCCTGCGCGAGCAGGACGCGCAGCTTCCAGCCCGGGGCGACTTCCCGCATCGGCAGATTGTGCTGCTCGACCGGAATCTCCAGCCCCAGCAACAGCTCGCCGGCTCGCGACTCTGCCGTATAGCCGTCGTATTCCGCAAACTTGGCCTCGAGATCCGCCGCGCGCATGTAGTCTTCTTCGGAGGCGTCGGGATTGGCGTAGATGGCGTCACGCTCTTTCATGACCTCCCACATCTCGACATGCCCCATCAACACGACATCGAGCACACGCACGTCTTCGAAGGCGAACTGGTCCTGGCGCAATTTGCCAAGGCGCACACCGGGCTCCAGGGACACATTGCCGGACGTCGGCTCGAGGTCGCCGCCGATGATTTTCATGAAGGTCGACTTGCCGGAACCATTGGCTCCGATCAGGCCGTAACGGTTGCCCTCGCCGAACTTGACGCTGACATTCTCGAACAGGGGTTTGGGACCAAACTGGATGGTCAGATTTGCGGTGGATATCACGGATTTATTTTCTGGAAACGGGGTTTCTGCCGGGCGAGCCGGCAGGCATGCGGGGCTGCGCCCGCCATAGGCTGTGACCCACTAGGCCATGGGACTCAACCTAACAGTATACCAAGCCGCCCGCTCAGAAATGTTCTTCGAGCACCAGATGGGCCATGCCGTCCTCGGTCGCGATGCCGACCTTGCGCCCGATCGGCAGCGTTGCCTTGACCTTCGTATGCCCGTAGGGCAATCGGGTGACCACCGGCACCTTGACGGTTCGGCGCAGCCACTCCAGCACCGAAGGCATGTCGTAGCCGTTGTCGTGCGAGGCCAGCCGATAATCGGAAAAATGACCCAGCACAATCGCCTTCTGGCGCTCCAGCACGCCGGCGTGCCAAAGCTGCGTCAGCATGCGTTCGACACGGAATGGATGCTCGGAAACATCCTCGAGGAACAGGATGCCACCCTTGATCTTGGGCAGATAGGGGGTGCCCACCAGGGAAGCCACCATGGCCAGATTACCTCCCCAGAGTATGCCGCGGGCATCCACCGGATCTGAGTCCGGCGACTCGAAGCTGAGGATTTCGAGCTCGCCTCGCATGCTCTCGGCAAACAGGTCTGCGGTCAGGTCATCGAGCTTGGGCGCGCCGAAATCGAACACCGCCCCCGGGCCGGTGAAGCTTGCTGCGCCGGTACGGGCGAGAAGCGCCAGGTTGAACACCGTGAAATCGCTCAAACCGATAAAGATCTTGCCGCTGTCCGCGACAGCCTGCCAATCGATGAGAGGCAGCAGGCGACTCAAGCCATAGCCGCCGCGAGTCGCCATGACGATGGGGTGTTTCTGCTTGAGCGCCCGCGTGATGCCCGCCAGACGCTGCGCATCGGTGCCCGCAAAACGCTCATGCACCGCCAGCGCGGCACGATCCAATGAGGTCTTGAAACCCATGGCGGCAAGCCGCTTGCGGGCCAGTTCGATGCGCGACGGATCCGTCACCGCCCCCGAAGGGGAAATCATGTAGATGCCCGCCGGAGTCGCATGTCGATGCGGGTGTCCGCCTGGCTCGACAGGCTCGGACAATGAGGCGTGATCGTGATGGGGGGCCTTGGGCATGGACGCGTCCGTATGTAGTGATCGATCCCGGGATAAAATGGCGGGCCACCCGCGTTGCGGCGATGGCGGGCCAACTTTCCGGCAAGGCGTCAGTATAGTTGACGCCGCACTTTGACGAACAAACCGAATCGATGCTTGCACTGCCCCTGTCAGCCTGGCTGTCCCGACGCCATATCCATTTTTCCTGGGTCATCGCGGCCATCACCTTCTTGGCCATGCTGACATCGTCGGCGGCCCTTGGCCTGCCGGGCGTCCTGCTGAAGCCGCTGAGCGAGGAATTCGGCTGGAGCACCGACCAGATTTCGTCCGCCTTGGCGGTGCGTTTCGTGCTTTACGGCCTGCTCGGGCCTTTTGCAGCCATTTTCATCAACCGCTATGGCCTGCGGACGGTCATGAGCCTGGCGCTGACCCTGATCGGGGTCGGGCTCGCCCTGGCCACCGTGATGACGCAATTCTGGCAGTTGGTGATGTTGTGGGGCGTGCTGCTGGGTATCGCCAGCGGCCTCACCGCGCTCGTCCTGGGCACCATCATCACCCATCGCTGGTTCGAAACACATCGCGGACTCGTCATCGGGTCGCTGACCGCCAGCATTGCAACCGGCCAGCTCGCCTTCCTGCCCTTCGCCGCCTGGCTGGTTGAAAATCACGGCTGGCGGTCCTCCATCCTGCCCATCTTCGGATTGACGCTGGCTGTCGCAGCATTGGCCTTTGCGCTGATGCGCAATCAGCCCGCCGATGTGGGGTTGGCGCCCTACGGCGCTCGCGGCGATGCGCGCCCGCCTCAGGCAAGCCCGCCCCACCTTTCTCTGCTGGACCCGTTTCGCGTGCTTCTGGAGGCTCGCAGCAACCGCACATTCCTGATACTTGCCGCCACGTTCTTCATCTGCGGTCTCAGCACCAACGGCCTCATCCAGACGCACTTCATCACCTTGTGCGGCGACTTCGGGCTCTCACCCGTGCCGGCGGCTTCCGTGCTCGCCATGATGGGGGTCTTCGACTTCTTCGGCACCATACTCTCGGGCTGGCTGTCGGATCGCTTCGACAACCGCAAGCTGCTGTGCTGGTACTACGGCCTGCGGGGCCTTTCACTGTTCTGGCTGCCCCATTCCGAGTTCACTTTCTATGGACTGACGTTTTTTGCCATGTTCTACGGGCTGGACTGGATCGCCACCGTGCCGCCGACCGTGCGCCTGGCCAGCGAAGCCTTCGGCAGGGAGAAGGCCGGCATGCTGTTCGGCTGGATTTTCGCCGCCCATCAGTTGGGCGCGGCAACCGCCGCCTACGGCGCTGGCCTGACCCGCACCCTGCTCCTCACATACACCCCGGCTCTTTATGCCGCCGGGGCCGCCTGCCTGGTGGCCGCGGGCATCATTCTTGCGGTTCGTCGGCCGGCGAAGCCCGCCGCAGCCTAGCGGATTGGCGGCGCGCGCGGAAGAAGTCCCGCAGCAGATCGCCGCACTCCTGTTCGAGCAGCCCGCCCTGCACCGCTGTGTGATGGTTGAGCGTGGCGTTGTCATGCACCGAGATGACGCCGCCGCACGCGCCGGTCTTGGGGTCGCGGGCGCCATAGACCACCCGGCCAAGCCGGGCGTGCAGCATGGCCCCCATGCACATGGTGCACGGCTCCAGAGTCACATAGAGGCGGGCTCCGGGCAGACGATAATTCCCGAGAGCCTGCGCCGCCTGGCGCAACGCGACGATCTCGGCGTGCGCGGTGGGGTCGCTATCGATGATGGTGCGGTTGAAACCGGCACCGATCACTGCCCCGCCCTCGTCCAGCACGACGGCTCCGACAGGAACCTCGCCCAACTCCCGCGCCCGGGACGCCTGCTCCAGGGCCAGCCTCATGGCCTGGATGTCCTCGGTGCCGAACGGGCTGCTCGCCCGCTCCGGCGGCCCGCCGCCATTCAGATCATCCGCCATACATATGCGCGCTGAGCGAAATACGTTGCGCCACGCTTTCGACGGCGGCTTCGAGCATCTGATAAAGCTCTGCCTGCTCGTCATAGCGCGCCTGATTCAGGTTTGATACCCGCCCTTCCTGGATGAACCCCCAGGCCCGGCTGCGCTTCTCGCGATGCCGCGGATCCCAGACACCGAAAGCGACCCCGCCCGATTTGCGCACCAGAGAAAAACAGGGGATATCGGTGTAGCCATCCCCGACGAAAATCATTTGGGGGAAAGGCACGCGCAGCTTGTCCGGCTCGATCTTCTTGTTGACCTCGAACGGCTTGTTGCGCGCGCCCTGCCCGATCAGCCCCTTCTGGACATGGAACAAGTAACGGGTCTTGTCGGTAAAGCTGACGATACGCCGCGGAAACTGGATGTCTCCGTCAGGCCCGTAGGTGAACTCCGAGGCCCAGATGTCCGTGAACTCGTGAGCGATGGGCGTATTGCGCACGATATCGCCGATACCGCTGGAAATGAGGTAGAACTCGATCTGGATCTGCGGATGCTCGGATTTGACGAGGTCACGCAAACGGCCGAAGAACGACTCGGCCCCCGCATGCAAAGGCAGGCGCCGCCCCCAATCCGCAAGACGCTCGCGCGTGATGGGCCCATGCTGCCGCGAACGTGACAGTTCAATCATCTTGTACAGATAGGCTGGGACAGGGTCCCAGTCTTCGTGCGACAGCAGGGGGCCGACCTGCTGGGACCAGAAATGCCCGGCATCCACACCGATATCGGTGAGAAAACCCGTCGTGCTGTCGGGCGCGAGCGTATCATCGAAGTCGAAAATCAGGGCTATGACGTCGGACATAGGTTTCCAGAAACCGAGCCGGCGAAGCCGGCACAAAATAAGGGCATTCAAGTGTAACCCCTGCAACGGCGGTCTCCAATTGAACCCTCGGCGATGCCCCCGATTGCGGTTTGCGTTTTATCAAGTTACAAAAGCGGACAAACACATAGAATCGAGGCAGCCCCAAAAACGACCGGCCCAGGCCGGAGGCAACAACACACATCGCCTACAGGAGACGACCATGCTAGGCCGCATTGCATTAGATCTGACCAAAGACCGCAATCACCAACTGCGACTGGACACCACCGTCCGTCTCGCGGCCGAGCACAAGGCCGAACTGGTGGGGATTTACTCTTCCCCCGTCACGAACCAGTATCTGCGGGATGACACCGTCGTCCCGGCAGAAGTGGCGAACATCATGCGGTCCCATATCCTGGACGAAAAAACCGAGGTCCGCGACCACTTCCTGAAGACAGCCGCCGCCGCCGGCGTCAAGGCCAACTGGCGCGCGCCGCAAGGTCCTTCCGAGGAGGTGCTTGCCCTGCATGCGCGCTATTGCGACGTCCTGGTGATGAGCCAGGCAACCACCGATGAATCCGTGCCGTCGATGCGGCCCAATCTGGCCGAGTCCGTGATCCAGAATGCCGGCCGGCCGGTCCTGATGATCCCCTACATCGGGCAGCTCAACCCGATCGGCCGGCGCGTCCTGTTCTGCTGGGACAACGGCCGGCGTGCGGCGCGGGCCTTGGCCGATGCTGCCCCGATTCTGCGCCAGGCCAAGCATCTGGTGGTATTGAAGGTGGACGAGGACATCGATCAGATGCGCGCCCAGGACATCACACCCGAGGACCTGAACTCATATTGCGCGTCCAAAGGCTACCCCGCGCCCGAGGTCATCAAGCGCGAAAGCCTGAGCTACGGCATCGGCAACACCATCCTGAACACCGCCACCGACCAGGGCTGCGATTTGATCGTCATGGGCGCCTACAACCGCAGCCGTATCCGCGAATGGATTCTGGGCGGAACCTCCAAGACGCTGATGCAGTCGATGACCGTGCCCATCCTGTTCTCGCACTAAGTCCCGCTGGAAGACGCCTTTTTCAAGGCATGCAATACCCGGGGCAGCATCGCCGGCAAGTCTTCGGCGATGAGCCCCGGGCCGAACAGCGTTGCAGCCTCGCCGTGCAGCCAGGCCGCCGCCGCAGCGGCGCGAAATGGCTGCATGCCCTGCGCCATGAGGCCGGCAATCAGCCCCGTAAGAACGTCGCCGGTCCCACCTGTGGCAAGGTCAGGAGGGGCGTTCTCATTGATGATGGCGCTGCCGTCGGGTGCAGCGATGACTGTGTCCGCCCCCTTCAACAAGACGATCGCCCCCGATTCGGCCGCCGCCGCCCGGGCACGCTGAAGCTTGTCGCCGGCATGCGCAAACAGGCGGCCGAATTCGCCCTCATGGGGCGTCAGCACACAGGCGCCCGCCATGGCGGCAAACAATTGCCCGGGATTGCCCTGAAACGAGGTGATCGCATCGGCATCGAGCACTACTTTTCGGCCCGTATTGAGGGCCGCCAGGACATGCTGGCGAGTGGCCTCGGACACCCCGGCCCCCGGCCCCACCACAATGACGTTGCGGCGCTCGTCGTCGAGCAGGTGCTGCAGGTCGGAGCCATCGTCGATGGGATGGACGATGATGCTGGTCAAGGAGGCGGCATAAACAGGCCAGGCAGGCGCCGGCGCCGCCACCGACACCAGTCCCGCTCCCGCACGGGCAGCCGACAGCGCACTGAGACGGGCAGCGCCGGTCATGACCTCGCCGCCCATGATCAGGACATGTCCCCGGTCGTACTTGTGGCCATCCAGGCGGGGCCAAGGGTAGGCGTCCAGCCAGAGTTCCGGACTGTTCGCATACACCGCGGGCCGCACCTCCTGGACCGCTGACTCGGGAATGCCGATATCGGCCACGACGAGCTCACCGCACAGGACACGGCCCGGCAGAAGCAGATGACCCGGCTTGCGCCGGAAAAAGGTTACCGTCAGGGCCGCCCTGACCGCCGTGCCAAGGACAGCGCCCGTCGCACCGTCCAGCCCGCTGGGCACGTCGATGGCGCAGACCGGCAGCCCCGAGGCCCCGAGGCGGCCCAACACCTGCACGGCCAGGCCATCCACGGGACGGGCCAGGCCGGCGCCAAACAGGGCGTCGACGACCAGCCCTGCCCCGTCGAGCAGAGAATCGGACAGCGCCTCGACCCCGCCCTGCCACAACGCGGCATGATGGGCGGCATCCCCGCGCAGTGCGGCACGTTCGCCCAGAAGGCCGACGCGCACCGGCCACCCATGCGCCGCGAGATGCCGGGCGACGACAAAGCCATCCCCGCCGTTGTTGCCCGGCCCGCACAGGACGGACACCGGCCTGGGCGTCCAACGCTGTCGAATCGCATCGGCGGCCGCGCGCCCGGCGGATTCCATCAGTTGCGCCCCGGACACGCCGGCCGCGATCGCAATCCGATCGGCTTGACGCATTTCGTCCGGAGTCAGCAACGCATATCCATCTATGCTGCGCATGTTTGCCACGTCCTATTCAAACCTCGTATAGTCGAACACGAGAAAATCAACAGATCCTCGCCGTGCGAAAGCACCTCTATGGTAAACGGACTGCTCCCCATGGCTCCAGTCATAACGATTGCAAATCTTTCCAAGACTTACGCCTCGGGTTTCGAGGCGCTCAAAGAGATCAATCTCGAGATCCGGCGCGGGGAGATCTTCGCGCTGCTGGGCCCCAACGGGGCCGGCAAGACCACCCTGATCAGCATCATCTGCGGCCTCGTCAATGCAACGCACGGAACCGTCATGGTCGACGGCCACGACATCACCACCCAGTATCGACAAGCGCGCTCGCGCATTGGCCTGGTGCCCCAGGAACTGACCACCGATGCCTTCGAAACCGTGTGGAACACCGTCAGCTTCAGCCGCGGCCTATTCGGCAAGAGCGCCAATCCGGCCCATATCGAAAAAGTGCTGCGCGCGCTCTCCCTGTGGGACAAAAAGGATAACAAGCTGATCACCCTGTCGGGCGGGATGAAACGGCGCGTGCTGATCGCCAAGGCCTTGTCCCACGAACCCAGCATCCTGTTCCTTGATGAGCCCACTGCCGGGGTCGACGTGGAACTGCGCAAGGACATGTGGTCCCTCGTGCGCACCTTGCGCGCGCAAGGGGTCACCATCATCCTGACGACCCATTACATCGAGGAAGCCGAGGAAATGGCCGACCGCATCGGCGTCATCAGCCACGGCCGCCTGATCCTCATCGAGGAAAAGCACAAGCTCATGCACCAGCTCGGCAAGAAGCGCATGCTGCTCCAGTTGCCCGAACCCCTGAGCCGCATCCCCGAGACCCTGGCGCATTACAGGCTGGAGCTGGCACAAGAAGGGCGTGAACTGGTTTACACCTACGACACCCAGCGCGACCAGACCGATATTGCCGTCATGCTGATGGACCTGCATCGTGCCGGCATCCATTTTCGCGATCTGCAGACCACCCAGAGTTCTCTGGAGGAAATCTTCGTGAACCTCGTCAGGACGCAGCAATGAACATGTACGCCATCCGCGCTATCTATCGCTTCGAAATGGCCCGGGCCTGGCGCACCCTGGCTCAAAGCCTGCTAGCCCCCGTCATATCGACATCACTGTATTTCGTGGTCTTCGGTTCGGCCATCGGCCACCGCATCAGCCAGGTCGACGGCATCAGCTACGGCGCCTTCATCGTTCCTGGCCTCGTCATGCTCTCGCTGTTGACGCACAGCATTTCCAACGCCTCGTTCGGTATTTATTTTCCACGCTTTGCCGGCACCATCTACGAAGTGCTCTCGGCGCCCATTTCCTTTGCGGAGATCCTCGTCGGATATGTCGGCGCCGCCGCAAGCAAATCCCTGATCCTGGGCGCCATCATCCTGGTCACGGCGTCATTCTTCGTGCCGCTGCGTGTCGATCACCCGCTGTGGATGCTGCTTTTCCTGATCCTGACCACCATCACCTTCAGCCTGTTCGGTTTCATCATCGGCATCTGGGCGGATGGTTTCGAAAAGCTGCAACTCGTGCCCCTGCTCATCGTCACGCCATTGACCTTCCTGGGCGGCAGCTTCTATTCCATCGACATGCTTCCGCCCTTCTGGCAGAACGTCACCTTGCTCAACCCCGTGGTCTACCTGATCAGCGGCTTTCGCTGGAGTTTTTACAGCATCGCGGACGTCGATGTGCTGGTCAGCCTGGCCATGACGCTGGCTTTCCTCGCCTTATGCCTGATCCTGGTGGCCTGGATCTTCCGCACCGGGTACCGGCTCCGGCCCTGAGCCTGCGCCGACGGCCCATGGTGCGCCGTCGGCACTGGGTGTAGACTGTGTGCACTCGGGATTCCCAAAGGGGAGTATCGTGGCACGCAAGACACCCCTCGAACACTATCGAAACATCGGTATCAGCGCCCACATCGATGCCGGCAAGACCACGACCACCGAACGCATCCTGTTCTATACCGGCATCAACCGCAAGCTGGGAGAAGTCCACGAGGGCCTGGCCACGATGGACTGGATGGAACAGGAACAGGAACGCGGCATCACCATCACCTCCGCCGCCACCACCTGTTTCTGGAAAGGCATGGCCGGCACCTATCCCGAACACCGCATCAACATCATCGACACCCCAGGCCACGTGGACTTCACCATCGAGGTCGAACGCTCCATGCGAGTGCTCGACGGCGCCTGCATGGTCTACGATGCCGTAGGCGGCGTCCAGCCGCAGTCCGAGACCGTCTGGCGCCAGGCGAACAAATACCATGTCCCCCGCCTGGCCTTCGTCAACAAGATGGACCGGATCGGCGCGGATTTCCTTCGCGTGGTGCAACAGATCCGGGACCGGCTGCACGGCAATCCCGTGCCCATACAGTTGCCGGTGGGCGCCGAGGACAGCTTCCACGGCATCATCGACCTCGTCAACATGAAAGCCGTCATCTGGAACGACGCCACCCAGGGCATGCGGTTCGACTATGCCGAGATTCCCGACGCCCAACGCGACGCGGCCCAGGCATGGCGAGCCCGCCTGGTCGAAGAGGCCGCCCAGGCCAACGACGATCTGCTGCAACGCTATCTGGACACCTCGGACCTGACGCCCGAGCAGATCAAGGCCGGCTTGCGCGAACGCACGATACGCGGAGAGATCGTGCCGGCCCTGTGCGGCAGTGCATTCAAGAACCGCGGGATTCAGGCACTGCTGGACGCCATCGTCGACTATCTGCCTTCGCCGGCCGACATCCCGCCCGTTGCCGGAACCGATGGACACGGCCAGCCGGCCAGCCGGCAAGCCAGGGATGACGAGCACTTCAGCGCCCTGGCGTTCAAGATCATGAACGACCCTTTCGTCGGCCATCTCACCTTCTTCCGGGTGTATTCAGGCATCATGACCTCCGGACACCAGGTCCTCAACTCGGCCAAGGACAAAAAAGAGCGCATTGGCCGCCTGTTGCAGATGCACGCCAACCACCGGATCGAAATCGACGAGGTACGCGCGGGCGACATCGCGGCGGCCGTCGGGCTGAAGGAGGTCGGCACCGGCGACACTTTATGCGACCCCGACCACGTCATCGTGCTGGAACGCATGACCTTCCCCGAACCGGTCATCTCGCAAGCCATCGAGCCACGCACCAAGGCGGACCAGGAGAAAATGAGCACCGCGCTGCGCCGCCTGGCCGACGAAGACCCGTCCTTCCGGGTCGGCAGCGACCCGGAATCCGGACAGACCATCATCTCGGGCATGGGAGAGCTGCATCTGGAGGTACTGGTCGAACGCATGCGGCGCGAGTTCGGGGTGGATGCCACGGTGGGCCGCCCCCAGGTCGCTTTCCGCGAAACCATACGCCGAAGCTGCGAGGAATCCGAAGGAAAATACATCAAGCAAACGGGCGGGCACGGCCAATATGGCCATGTGGTCCTGAAGCTGGAGCCGCAATTGCCCGGCAAAGGCTTTGAGTTCGTGGATGCCACCAAAGGCGGCGTCATCCCGCGCGAGTTCATCCCCGCCGTCGAGAAAGGCGTGCTCGACGGCATGAACAGCGGCGTCCTGGCGGGCTATCCGCTGGTCGACATCAAGGTCACCCTGGTGTTCGGCTCATCCCACGACGTCGACTCCAGCGAGCAGGCCTACCGGCTGGCCGCGGCCTCCGCCTTCCGCGACGGCTGCCGCAAGGCAGCCCCTGTCCTGCTGGAACCCCTCATGAAAGTGGAGGTGGAGACGCCGGAAGAAAAAATGGGCGACGTCATGGGCGACCTCTCGGCCCGACGCGGCGCCATCCAGGGTATCGAGGACGTGCCCGGCGGCAACGGCAAAAACATCCGAGCCGAAGTGCCCCTGGTGGAGATGTTCGGCTACTCGACGACGCTGCGCTCGCTGACGCAAGGCCGGGCCACCTTCACCATGGAGTTCGACCATTACGCGCCGACGCCCGAAAGCGTCTCGGCGGCCGTCATACAGGCCCACTACCCCGCAACGAGGCACTAAAGCCGGATCGTCAGCGCCAGTGCGGTGTGAGCTTAATCGCGGAAGTTGTTGAACTGCAGAGGCAGGTCGACATCGACCTTGCGCAGCAAGGCGATCGCTGACTGGAGATCGTCGCGCTTCTTGCCGCTGACGCGCAGTTTTTCGCCATTGATCTGCGCCTCGACCTTCATCTTGGCTTCCTTGAGCGCGGCAATGAGCTTCTTGGACACCGCCTGCTCTATGCCTTGACGGACCGTGATCTTCTGCCGGGCCCCGCCCAGGTTCTCGTTGGGATCGGCAACGTCGAGGCAACGCACGTCGATGCCCCTCGCGGACAAGCGGCCACGCAGGATATCCAGCATCTGTTTGAGCTGGAAGGCGCTGGGCGCCGTCTGGGTCACGACAAAACCCTCGAGCTCGAAGCTGGCACTGGAGCCCTTGAAATCGAAACGTGTGGCCAACTCGCGATTGGCCTGATCCACGGCATTGGTGAGTTCGTGTTTGTCGACCTCGGATACGACATCGAACGACGGCATGGCGGCTGGTCCTCCTTGTGCTTCAAGCCCCTTTTGACAAGCGCCAGTGTACAACCATCAGCCGCCCCACCGGAACAGGCCGAGCAGCGCCAGAACGATGGGCACGAGAATGGCCGTGGCAACCCCATTCAGGCTCATAGCCAAGGCGGCGGCGGCGCCGGCTCGGTCGCCCAACTGGAACGCCCGCGCCGTACCGATGGCGTGGGCCGTCAACCCCAGGGTGAAACCCTTGACCACCGGATCCTCGATGCGCAGCAGGCTCAGCAGGCCGGCCGCCATGACGGCCCCTGAAATCCCGGTCAAGGCCACGGCAACCGTCGCAAACGACGGCAAGCCGCCCGTAATGCGCGCCACTTCCATGGCGATGGGAGTCGTAGCCGACTTGGGAGCCAGGGACAAAATGGTTTCCATCGAGCCGCCCAAGACCCAGGCGATACCGATGGCGGACACGATGGCCGTCAGCGAGCCAGCCAGCAAGGCAACGGCCACGGGTTTCCAGAGACGCTTGATCTGCGGCAGTTGCGTGTACAGAGGCACTGCCAGCGCCACCGTGGCGGGACCGATACAGAACACGAGAAACTGCGTCGCCTGCTCATACTGTTCGTACGGTGTGCCCGTCGCCCACAGCGTCGCCAACACGACCAGCACTGAGGTCAGGATAGGCAGAAGCAAGGGATGGCTGCCCTTCAGGCGATACAGGCGCAAGGCGGCCAGATAGACCAGCAGCGTATAGGACAGCCAAAGCAAGGGGGAACCGGACAAAGCCTGCCAGGTATCGTGGAAACGTGCCACCATCACGAACGCTCCAAGCGCTTGAGCATCCAGTGAAACACCAGGCCGGTGACGGCCACTGTGATCACCACGCTGCCCAGGGCGCTGGCGATGAATGGCAGCCATTCGCGCTGGATGCGATCGGCATGCGTGACGATGCCGGCCACGATGGGCACGAACAAAAGCATCAGATGCTGCAGGATGTGGGCCGAGCTTTCCCTCAAGCCGCGCGGCACGCCGCGCCGCAGGCACAGGACGATAAACATGAGCAGCAGGCCAACGATGGCCCCGGGCAGAGGCAGCCCGGCGACACGGACAAAAGCTTCTCCCAGGAACTGCATGAGGAGAAGCGCGGCGATGGCGAAAAGAACTGGCATGGAGGCAAAGCGTCATGAAAACGATGACGCCACCCTAGCACGCCTGGCCAAGGCGGGCAATCGACAAGCTTTTCTTCGAGTGTCAGAATATGGGCCTTTAACCCGGTCCGGGATCGCTGTTCGTGTCTTCGTCCACCTCCTCCTTCAGCCTTCGGCAGATCGCCATTGCCGCCTTCGGTCCCTCACTGCTTTTCGGTCTTGCCGAAGGCGCGATTTTTCCGGTCATCGCGCTCAGCGCGCGCCAGCTCGGCGCCTCCCTGACGCTCTCGGGCATCATCGTCGCCCTGATCGGCGTTGGATCCCTGCTCAGCAATATTCCGGCGTCCATGATCGCGAGCCGCTATGGAGAGCGGCGCTCCATGATGGGCGCCGCCGCACTCAGCCTGCTGGCCTTGCTTCTGTGCCTGTTTGCGCAATCCGCGTGGGTGCTCGCCGCCGGCGTGTTCATGATCGGCATGGCGCAATCCGTCTTCATGCTGGCGCGCCAGACCTATCTGACGGAAGCCGTACCTATCGCCATGCGCGCCAGGGCCCTTTCCACACTGGGCGGCGTGATGCGCATCGGACTGTTCGCGGGCCCCTTCATCGGCGCGGGCCTGATGGCGCTCATCGGCCTGAGCGGCGCGTATTGGGTCGCCATCGCCGCAACTTTGGCGGCCGGCGTGCTGTCGACATTCATACCTGATCTGCAGCACCGCCACCCGTCGGGCGGAGCCCATCCGGTTCCGCGCATCGGCGAAATCACCCGCCGCCACGCCCACACCTTCATGACACTGGGCGTCGGCTGCATGCTGGTCTCGGCCCTGAGGGCCTGCCGCCAGATCGTCATACCGCTATGGGCCAGCCACATCGGGCTGGAACCGACCACTACAGCCATTGTCTACGGGGCGATGGGCGCCATCGACATGCTGCTCTTCTATCCGTCGGGACACGTCATGGACAAGCGGGGTCGCCATTGGGTGGCCATCCCTTCCATGGTGGTGATGGGGGTCTGCCTGATCGCCATGCCGCTCACCCAGGACCTGTTCTGGTTCACGGTGGTGTCCATGATACTGGGCCTGGGCAACGGCATCGGATCGGGCATCATCATGACCATCGGGGCCGATGCGTCGCCGCCAGGTGGCCGCACGCAATTCCTGGGAGTCTGGCGTTTCATCAACGACCTGGGTGCATGCGGCGGCCCCCTTCTGGTATCGGGCATCGCCGCCGCATCGCTGGGTGCCGGCATCGCGACCATCGGGGTATTGGGCCTGGGCGCCGCCGCCACGTTCTGGAAATGGCTCCCGCGCAAGACGCCGGGAACCTGACCTCAGAATTCAACAGGCGAATCCCGGCATCTTCGTCATTCCGCCGCAAAGCGGAATCCACTTCACCCGTGGCCCCCTGGCTTTCACGAGGATGACGAAACGGCCCATCCCTGCTTAGGCCGTCGGCAATGGCCGCGCCGGGAGCACGGTGCCTTCGCATTCGCCAAAGCCGATGCGGGCCGCTCCGGGCTTTTCGCACCAACCACGGAAGATCACCGAATCGCCATCCTCGAGGAAGGTTCGGGTTTCGCCGTTGGACAGCGTGAGGGGGTTCTTTCCGCCGGCCGTGAGTTCGATCAGGGCACCGGCCTGATCCAACGATGGCCCCGACAGGGTGCCGCTGCCGAACAGGTCGCCGGGTCGCAAGGCACAACCGTTGACCGTGTGATGAGCCACCATCTGGGCGATCGTCCAGTAGGCATGGCGATAGCTCGTGCTCACCAAGCGTTCATGCGGCTTGCCTTCGTCCCGCATGCGCGACGTCTGCAGCCCGACATCGAGCCGGATGTCGAACGCGCCTTCAGCGGTGTTCGACGGAGAATCCAGATACGGCAAAGGCCGTGGATCCGATTCGGGACGCTCCATGGCGACGCGATACGGCTCAAGCGCCTCAAGCGTGACCACCCAGGGGGAAATGGTCGTTGCGAAATTCTTGGCCAGGAAAGGCCCCAAGGGCTGGTACTCCCAGGCCTGCAAGTCGCGGGCAGACCAATCGTTGAGCAGACACAGGCCGAAGACATGATCTTCCGCCTGGCCCAGCGCAATCGCATCGCCGGCCTCGTTGCCCGAGCCGATGAAAATTCCGAGCTCGAGCTCGATGTCCAGGCGTTTGCAAGACGTGACGACGGGGGCCTGCGCACCAGGCGCCATGACCTGGCCATTCGGCCTCGGGAAACGCTGCCCCGACACGCCAATGGTGGATGTGCGCCCGTGATAGCCGATCGGAATCCACTTGTAGTTCGGCATCAACGGATTGTCCGGACGGAACAGGCGGCCGATATTGGTAGCGTGATGGATGGAGGTATAGAAATCGGTATAGTCGCCGATCTGGGCCGGAAGCGAATATTCGGCGGACGACTGGGGCACGAGGCAGACGGACACCTTCCCCTGCTCCGGCGACCCCTCGCGCAACGCCCTCGACAGCGCCAGCCTCAAGGCTTTCCAGGCCGGCCGGCCAAGCGCCATCAGGGGATTCAACGTTGCAGCCGCCGCGGCCGCAAGCGCCTGGCCCGCCAAGTCCGGCCACGGCGCGGCGGCGTTCAACGCGGTGAGATCGACGATCTGGTCGCCAATGGCCACGCCGACGCGAAACGCTTCATCCGCCCCCCGCCGCCGGAACACGGCGAAAGGCAGGTTCTGGATGGGAAAATCGGTTCCGGGATCCTGCGCGCTGGACACCCAGCTGCGCAGGGAAAGGCCGTGAGTTTCATCGAGTACTGTCATGGATACATCCTTGTTCTAATTGCAGCCAGGGCCGATCAGACCGTGCCCGGCGCATGGCTGCCATCATGCATCCAGGCCGCATGCCTGGGCGCCTTGCGGGTCTCGGCCCACTCGTTGAGCATGTCCCATTTCACACGGTCCAGTTCCTGCATCATTTCCGGCGTGGCGGTATCCACGGCCAGTTCGATGCGATGGCCGTTGGGGTCGCGGAAATAAATCGACTTGAAGATCGTGTGTTCGGTCGGGCCGATCACATTGATGCCGGCCGCTTCGAGACGTGCCTTGGATTTCAGGAGCGTATCCAGGGAATCGACGGTCAGGGCCAGGTGCTGCACCCAATCCGGGGTATTGGGGTCACGTCCCATTTTGGGCTGAGTGGGCAGTTCAAAAAACGCCAGGATGTTGCCCTGCCCGGCGTCCATGAAAACGTGCATGTAGGGATCCGGCGCCTTGGTGGACGGAACTTCGTTCTCGGCAATGGCCAGGACGAATTTCATGTCCAGGTGTTTTTCGTACCATTCGACGGTTTCCTTGGCGTCGTTGCAGCGATAAGCCACATGGTGAATGCGTTTGACTAGCATATCGGCCTCCAGTTTTGGCAGTGCAGGTAAATTTACAGATCGCGCAATGCAGTCTGAATATGCGCGTTGACTACGCTCGGGTCACCCAATGCATTGGCATTGAGCAGGGCGAGTTTGACAAGAAAAAGTTCGGATTTTTCCGGACCGGCCTGATCGATGGCGCAAGCCAATTGATCGTAAACCTCTTCGAGTCCGGCGATATCAAGTGCTTTGGTTGAATTCATGGGGGGCTCCTTATTGAGACAGCATCCGGGTCAGCGCCGCACCCAGCCGCTCCGCGTCCAGGCGGAGCCAGCGGCCGCAAATATGCTGATCGGGCCTGAGCAGATAAGCGGCGCCCTCGCCTTCGACGCCATACCGCTGTCGAACATGACCGTCGGCATCGGCGATGGCCTTATCCGCCCCTCGAACGGGGCTCGAGGCGCCGATCGCCGTCAAGCGCAGGGGCAGACCATTCTTGCGGGCGGCCTCGACTGTCTCGAGCAGATCGCCAGGAATGGCGGGCCCTTCGGTGAAGTAAAGAAGATCGAAGCCGCCCCCGAGATGATCGAGCAGATAATCGTCATCGCCCAGCTTCACATTGCTGGGGGGGGCTCCATGCGCCGGCCCCCCATGGAACCGGGCATTGTCGTCCTGGGCGCAATTCAAGGCCGAACCCGTGTACTCGTGCGGGCGCGAGGTACGCCAGTGATACAGCGGGCGCACGAACTCCTGTGTCAGCGACAACGACAGCACCGCGTCCCGCAACAGGCGGAAGCCGCGTGTCGGCGGAGCCATGAAGCGAGTGCTTTTGCCCGCCTCATCGATGATTTCCCGGGCCGCGCCAACTCGCTCACGGCTGTAGTTCGACAGCAGCTTGGGCGAGGCCAGGCCTTTTGCCACAAAGGCCAGATGCCAGGCCAGCGACTGAGAATCCTGGAAGCCCGTGTTCGCCCCCCTCACCCCGAAAATGGGCAGCAGATGTGCGGCATCGCCCGTGAACAAGACTCGGCCGCACACATAATCCGGCAACGTCAGCGTGCGGGCCGAATAGACCGAAGACCAATCCATTTCCCAGGGCTTGTCGGCATGCCCGACCTGCTCGAGCGCGGACTGTATACGGCTGCGAAGCGACTCGGGCTGCAAGGCGTCTTCGGGCGTCTCGCCGGCCGGCAATTGATAGTCGATACGCCAGATCCCATGAGGCTCGCGATGCATGAGCACCGTGTTGCCGGGATTCCATGGGGGGTCGAAGAAGGCAAGCCTTTCGGTCGGCAAGGGCAGATCGATGCGAATGTCGGCGATGACGAAGCGCCCTTCATAGGACGTGCCTTCCATCTTCAGTCCGAGCAGGTTGCGCACAATGGAACGCGCGCCGTCGGCGGCCACCAGCCAATCCGTCTCCAGCCTGTAGGTGCCTTCGGGGGTGTCGACTTCGAGGCGTACGCCAGCCTCATCCTGCTCGAGCCCGACCACGCGATTGCCCCAACGCAGGTCGATCAGCGGTTGCGCCTGCACTGCCTCGACCAGGTATTGCTCGAGATACTGCTGCTGAATGTTCAGCATCGGGAAAAAGCGGTCGTTGTCATCGTGCGGGTTTTCCATGCGGAACACCCGCTGGCCGCGATAGTAGGAATTGCCGAAACACCACGGCAGGCCGTCCTCGCTCAAACGCTGCGCTACTCCGACCTGCTGCAGGATTTCGAGGGACCGGCGGGTAAATACGATGGCCCGGCTTCCCTCTGAGACCTGGAGCTCGGACTCGAGCACGACACTGGGAACGCCATGGCGGGCAAGTTCCAGTGCGGCGGTCAGCCCCGCCGGACCGGCCCCTGATATGACGACTTTGGCTCGCGCCGAATCCGGGTGCTCGGCCGCAAGCCATGGACGCATGACTTGGTAATCGTAATAGATCGAGCGCCTGGGCTCGCTGGTAGGTTGATGCATTGATTTCTCCGTGAAACGGACCGGCCCCGATGCCGACTCGCTTCGATCAAACAATACCGTCCTCGCCGGCCTGCTGGGCATGCCGGATCAGACGGTCGAGCAGTTCACTGAGCTGACTTTGCTCAGCCACACTGAGACAGCCAAAAATTTCCTGGTTGCGTCGCCGCACCATGTCCATGGTGATTTTCCACAGTCGGCGCCCTTCCGGGGTCAGCGAGAGCACGACGCCCCGGCCATCCTCGGGATGGTTCTCCTTGCGGGCCAGCCCGAGATCCACGAGCGACTGGGCGGCTCGGCTGGCCTGGCCCTTGTTGAGGTTCGATGCCCGCGCAAGGTCATTGATGGACAACGGCTCGAACGTGCCGACCGTGGTCAGGCATCGCCCATCGCTGAGCGACAGGCCCGCCTCGGAAAGGTAAGCGCGCTGGCTGACCTTGTCGCTGATCTTGTGCAGCAGATGCAAGCGATAAGTCAGAGTGCGATTCAGGATGGCTTCCGACGCGGCCCCGACGGAACCGGTCTGCGTATCCGAACGCACATCGCCAAGATCATCGAGGCGGGTCGACATGATCAGTCCGCCTTCAAACCGATCTTCTTGATGAGCGCACCCCATTTTTCGCGTTCACCGGCGGCGTACTCGGCCATTTTCTCCGGGCCGCTGGGGGTGATCTCCAGACCCATGGACACCAGCTTTTCCTGCACGGCCGGATCGGCCAGCGAATCCACCAGCGCCTTGTTGAGTTTTGCGACGACCTCCGGCGGCGTGCCGGCCGGCGCCACAAGCCCCTGCCAGGCCTGGGCCTCGAAGCCCTTGAGGCCCTGCTCGTCCAGCGTGGGGATATCTTTGAAGCTGGCCACGCGCTGCAGGTTGGCAATGCCGATGGCACGCAAGCGGCCAGAGGCGATGTACTGCTGGCCACCCGCCGTGTCCACAAACATGAACGGCACTTGGCCTCCGATGACATCCTGCACGGCAGGCGCAGCACCGCGATACGGCACATGCGACAGGTTCAGCCCGGTCTGTTCGCGAAAGAGCTCAGCCGCCAGATGATGCGGGCTGCCCGAACCTGGGGTTGCGTAGTGCGCTCCGTCTTCCTTCTTGGCCCACGCCGTGAACTCGTTCAGATTATGGGCAGGCACGCTGGGATTGACCACGAGGATCAGCGGGAAACGGACGGTCAGGCCAATGGGCGCGAAGCTTTTGGCCGCATCGTAGGTGAGCTTGTGATAGATGAACGGGTTGGCGGCCAGCGTGGCGGTGTCGGCGGACATGATGGTGTAGCCATCCGGCTGGGCGCGGGCGACGTACTCGGCGCCGATGGACGTGGCCGCCCCGGGCTTGTTGACGATGACGATGCTCTGGCCCAACTTGGCGCTCATGGATTGACCCAATGTGCGCGCGACGATGTCAGTGCCGCCGCCAGCCGGGTATGGCACGACCCATTCGATGGGACGGCTGGGATAGGTATTGTCTGCCGCGTGGGCGCCGCCCGCAACGGCCGCCAAGGTGGCTGCCGCCAGCAAGGCACGGGTATGACGAAGAAATGTAGGCATTATCGGTCTCGCTTGTTACGGCCACGCAGGCGACAGGCAAAAAGCCTTGAAAGCTGCGGCGGCATGCCATCGATGGCGTGGCAATCACGTTGAACGGTACCCTGTCACAGGGAAGCAATGACATTCTACCCAAAGTAGTTGCGTGCGCAACTAAGTATTAACCCTGGTAGTTGCGTGCGCAACCATGTGACTGAATTTCGATACAATCAGGAAACGTGTCGTTCAGTAAACGCCGAGGCACCGGCAAGAGAGGTCAAGCATGCAAGCCGATTTCTGGCTAGAGCGCTGGCGCGAAGGGCGCATCGGATTCCATCAGGATCATGTCACCCCCATGCTCGCCCAGCATTGGGGATCGCTGGAGATCCCCGCGGGCAGTCAGGTCCTGGTGCCCTTGTGCGGCAAATCAAAGGACATGGCATGGCTGGCCCGGCTAGGCTACCGTGTCCTGGGAGTGGAGCTGTCGCCCATGGCCGTCGAACAGTTCTTCGACGAGCATCAATGGAAGGCGGAACGTCTCGACACGAAACTGGGCCGCCACTACAGTGCCAACGGCGTGGAGATCATCCAGGGCGACATCTTTGCCCTGGATTCGGCGACACTGCGTGAATGCCGGGCCGTGTTCGATCGCGCCGCGCTCATCGCCCTGCCCCCCGAGATGCGCAAGGCCTATGTACGGCATGTGTATGCCGGCATGGCCGCCCCCTGCAGCGGCCTGCTCATCACCCTGGACTATCCCCAGGAAAAAATGGCCGGCCCACCTTTTTCCGTCAGCGATGCCGAAGTCAGGACGCTCTTTGGCGAACACACCTCGGTCAGCGAAATCGAACGCGTCAACCTTTTGGACTCGGAGCCGCAGTTTGCCGAGCGAGGGCTGGATCGCATTGAAACCGCGGCGTATCGCCTGGAAAAGAAACCAGGCTGAGGCACCCTGGCCGGCTCAGGTCAGCTCGCGGGCAACCCGGGCCATGAGCAACGCTGCGCTTTCACCCTCAGCGATATCGTTCGGCGCGACGCAGCCGGCCATGCGCAATTCCACCATGCCGGCTGTTTCAGCGATCAAGACCGAGAGCCTGCGAATGCGGTCCATGACCTTGGCCATGCCTTCCGCATTGGTCTGCGGCAGCAGGATCCACAGCAGATCTTCGTGGGTGCGGGTGCATCGATCCGTGTCCCTTACGATCTCGACGAGACGGGTGACCACCTCATCGACCAAGGCATACCCTTGCTGTTCTCCCAGCGCGGCCACGGCTTCTTGCAGCCGCTCGAAGCGCAGCCCCACCAATGAGAAGCCGGGCTGACCGTAGCGACGCTGCATATCCAGCAACCAGTCCAGGGTATGCATGAACAGATCGTTACCCAGCAAACCCAGCGCATCGAAATACTCGCCGGTGTCGACCGTGGCCGCCTCGCCGCGCCGGCAATGCATGCGGCCGATTTCAGTCAGCTTGTAGCGGCCGATTTCATGGATACGCAACTCGCTGGGCTGATGGATGCGTCCGCAATCCAGGCAGCGAGCCTGCACCTCGGCCTCCGTGAAGAACGCATTGCAATTGCGGCAGCCGAAGTTTTCCATGGGCCGCTCATAATCCTGGCCGAGCCTGGACAGAGGAGCATGGCAGTTGAAGCACTCGAGCGTGCCGTCATGAATGAAATGTTCCTGGGCCCCTACATAATCGCAGGACAAGCAGCGCAGGGAGGCGCGCCGGGCAATGGAAATGGAATGGCATTCGGGGCAGACATCGATGTAATTGAGCCTGCCGGAGCCGCAACCGACACAGTACCGGAGCCTGTCCACGCAATCCGTGCGGGCAATCCAGCCGCGCTGGCCCAGCAACTGCAGCCTGACGAACTGATTCACCACCCCGCCCGGGTCCAGCACCTCGAGCAAGGGGTATTCGTACAGCGTCGGACGCTGGGCATTGAGCACGGGATGCACCCGCCGATTAGGCAGCAGCCATAGCCAACTGAGAATCCGGGTATCGAGGCAGGAGTCAAGCAGTTCGGCATCGAGACGGCCGAAGCGTTCCGCCCAGCCTTCGACGACCGAGTCGAGCGCTCCATGATCGACCGGGGCCTGCCCATCGCCCAGGGCAATACACAGAGCATCCTGCTCGTTGCAGCAATAGATCGGACCATAGCGGTAGGCGGGATGCATGCGCAGACGCAGCAATGCTTCGCCCGCCTGCTTGGCGGGCAGATCAAGCAATACGACATCGTAACGATGCGGCAAGGCCAGGAGGTCTTCGACCGAGGCAACGCCATCGGCCCCCAAAGGACAAGGTTTGGGGTGACCCGCATGAATGGTTACGACGCGAGCAGGCATGGTGGGTATGAGGGCATGCAAATAAATGACAGGACCCTCGATTCTGTCACAGCTTGTCGCACATCAAAGCAGGAAAGAGGCCCCTAAGGGCCTCGCTCTTCATCGATTCATGGGAGGAATCCCCGCCGCGGAAGGCCCAGCCTTCGGCGGCGTCCGATGCCGCTCGCGGGATAGTCGCGAGGTCAGAAGGTGGAGGCGCAGTGCCCGCCAGAGGGAGCCTGGCCGGAGCCCGCCGCGATCAATGGCGGCTCCTTGCGCAGATTGACGGGCTCCGAAACATGCCAATCCCACGCAAAGAATGCGATCAGCAATACCCAAAATACCATCAGGCGAGTCGATTTGTTCATGTCGCCTCCGATCAGAACTTGAAATGCCGGCGGATGCGCACGCCGATCAGCGATCCGGCAAAAGCCATGGGCACCCAGATCCAGCCATGCACGCTGCCGGTGGAAATGCCGCTGACCATGGCGCCGATGTTGCAGCCGAAAGCCAGGCGCGAGCTATAGCCCAGCAGAAAACCCGCGACGATGCCCACCAGCCACTGGGTCCCGCTGAGCGGCGGATGCTTGAACGCGGCCTCCCCTTTGCCGGACGCGATCCACAAAGCGCCCGCCAATATCCCGATATTGGTGATGGACGTCACATCGAGAAACACCGACTGCGACAAGGAATTGAGATTGACCGGCTGGCTCCAGAATGCATTTGAGGCCGGATCGAACACGCCCACAGCGGTGGCTATCTTGGCGAACCACAGGCCGAATCCGTAAACCACGCCCCAGGGCTGCCCTGCAATGACCAGGTTCAACGCCGCCAGGACAGCAAGCAGAATCGCCCCGATCAATAGCCGCCGATCAAACCACTTGACGGCCCCGCCCGACCAGCGGACAGCTGCCCACCCCAGGACGAGCAGGCCGAGCACCGTGATGCCGAACGCCTCCCATGGACCAAACACCGTGACCAGGCCGATGGGCTTGATGGCCCCGAGGCTCAGCCACTGCTCCAACTGGGCCGAGCCCAGGAAACTGCCCAAGGCGAAAATCGGCAGAATCCCCATGTTCAAGGGGATGCCAAGGCCCGCTTTGTAGAGCGTCCCCGAACCGCAACCGTCCGCAATCTGCATGCAGGCGCCGAACACGAACGCGCCGACGATCAGGCTGATGCTGGGAGGCCCCAAAGCCGCCCCCAGATCCGTGGGGAACGCCGCAAGCAAGGGCATGGAAACCGCCGCAGCCAGGACCAGCAACAGGATCTGGGCCAGAACACCGCTGGGGTCGCGCTGCTCGATGAGCTTGCGCCATCCGGTCGTGAAACCGAATCGCATGCCAGCCAGCACCATGCCCATGCCGATGCCGACCAGATACAAGATCGCCTGGCGCACGGATACGAACCAGACGAGCATGATAAAAAAGGCGGCCATGACGGCCGCAAGGGGAATTCGCTTCATGAGTGATGTGTCGTCAGGAAGTTTTGCCGATCAGGGATTTTAGATCATTGAGAATCTGCTGGCCCCGGCTGGGGGTATTGTCCATGGGCAGGGACTTGGACGACTGGGTCCATTCGGCCAGCGAGGCCGGATACAGCCTGACATTCTTCTGGCCCACGATTTCAGACAAGGCAAACCAATCGGTCGCGGCCCAATGCCCGGTATTGCAGAAGGAAATGGTTTCCTCCTTGGCTTCGGGCAAGGCGGCTGCTGCGATCTTGCGCGCCTCTTCAGGGGCGACAAAGAGCGACGTGCCGGGCTTGAACCATTTTTCATACGACAGATTCACAGCCGTCTGGATGGTGCCCGGGGTGCTGGCCGTGGGAGCCTTGACCTCGCCCTCGAAAAACTTGACGGGGCGTGCATCCAGCAAGCGCGTGCGAGGATTCCCGATCTGGGCGAGAACCTGGTCCTGCGTGGCGATCAGCCCGGTGTTCAGCACGGGTTCGTAGCGGCTGGCGGCCACGGTCGTCGCCGTGGCGTCCTGGGTCAGGCCCGCATCGGCCCAGGCCTTGAGGCCGCCGTTGAGGATGGAAAGATCTTTCAGGCCCAGATATTTGAGCGTCCAGTAGACCCGCGCGGAAGCACCGAAATCCGTGGAGTCGGCACCCGAAGAAACCACAACGGCATGGCTGCCGCCATCCAGGCCGAGGCTGCGCACCAGTGCAGTCAGGGTGTCGAGGGCCGGCAATTGACCGGGGTTGTTGGCCGGACCACGCCATTTCCCGTAAGGAGCCGAGACGGAGCCCGGAACGTGGCCCGCCGCATAGGCTTCGGCCGGACGGATATCGATGACCCGCACATTGGACTGGGACTTGATCGCATCGAGCTCGGCGGGAGTGACCAGCGGGGCAGCCGAAGCGATGCCGCCCACAGCGAGGGCAGCGGTCGCAATGACGAGTTTGAAGAAGGATTTCATGGGAAACGGCCCGTATAAAACAATGGGATACGCGTATTTTCCCACACAAGCCTCCCACGCCAAACTGTCAAATACCTATTTCCATATAAGAAAAAAGAATAAAAAGCGCCGACAGCCCGGCGATTCCCATATGAGAAAAACAGATTTGAAAACACGAAAGGATTCGTTCCAAACGCTCTGCCCAGTCGATACGCTGACGCTTCCTTGCACTGCCCTCATCGGGTTCACATTCTTTCCAAGGTCACGCCCATGCTGTCCAGAAAATTAGCACCGTCCCTGTTACTGCTTGCCCTGCTGCTCTCCCCCGCTGTCTGGGCCGCGAACATCACGCTCCTGAATGTCTCCTACGACCCAACGCGCGAACTCTATCAGGATTTCAATCAGGCCTTCGCCAAGGAATGGGAACGCCGGACCGGCGATCGCGTTACGGTCAGGCAGTCGCACGGCGGCTCCGGCAAGCAGGCTCGCACCGTCATCGACGGGATTGCGGCCGACGTCGTGACCCTGGCCCTGGCCTCCGACATCGACGCCATTGCCCAGCACGGCCGGATTGCCCCCGACTGGCAACAACGCCTTCCTCACCACAGCGCACCCTACACATCCACGATCGTCTTCCTGGTCCGCAAAGGCAATCCGAAGGGCATCAAGGACTGGAATGACCTGATCCGCCCCGGCATCGAGGTCATCACCCCGAACCCCAAGACGTCGGGCGGCGCACGCTGGAACTACCTGGCAGGTTGGGGCTACGCCTTGCGCCAGTCCGGCGGCAGCGACAGGAAAGCCCGGGAGTTCGTGGCCGCGCTTTACAAGCACGTGCCGGTGCTGGACTCTGGCGCTCGCGGTTCCACCACGACCTTCGTCGAACGCGGCATCGGCGATGTGTTGCTGGCCTGGGAAAACGAAGCTCTGCTGGCCATCCAGAAACTGGGGCCGGACAAAGTCGAGCTTGTCACCCCTTCCGCCAGCATTCTCGCCGAACCCCCCGTTGCCGTCGTAGACAGGAATGTGGACCAGCGCGGTACCCGCACCGTGGCCACCGCCTATCTTGAATACTTGTACAGCGAAGCCGGCCAGGCGATCGCCGCCAGGCATTATTACCGCCCCAGCTCGCCAAAGATCGCCGAGCAATTCGCCGCACAATTCCCGAAAGTCGAACTATTCCGTATCGAAGACATCGCCGGGTCGTGGGAACAGGTGCAAAAAGAACACTTCGGCGACGGCGGCATTTTCGATCAAATCTACCAACCCGGACGGTGAATCCGTCATTCCCGATCTGACGCGTCATGCCGCCGAAAAAGCGGCATCCGCCTGGCCCCCCGCGTGTGGCCTCCGGGCCCTCTTATACCGCTATCGATCTATTCACATGCCGAATCAATTGTTCTCCTCCCGATCACGGCATGCAAGGATACCCCCATGACCGGCACGCTCCTTCCCATCCCACGCGCACAACGCGCCACGCCATTCAGAGTCCTTCCGGGCTTCAGGCTGACGCTTGGCTTCACTCTCTTCTACTTGTGCCTGATCGTGCTGATCCCCTTGTCGGCGCTCTTTCTGAAGACCTTCACCCTCAGTTGGTCAGAGTTCACGCAGACTGTGTTTTCGCAACGCGTGCTGGCCGCGTTTCGGTTGACATTCGGCGCCGCCCTGATCGCCGCCGCGATCAACACAGTGTTCGGCGGCATTGTGGCATGGACACTGGTGCGCTACCGCCTGCCGGGCAAGAAGCTCATCGATGCCATGGTGGACCTGCCGTTCGCCTTGCCGACCGCCGTGGCGGGAATTGCGCTTACGGCGCTGTACGCCCCAAACGGCGCGATCGGCCACGGCCTGCATGCATTGGGAATCAAGGCCGCATTCACGCCCACCGGCATTGTGATCGCACTGGTATTCATCGGCCTGCCCTTCGTCGTCCGTACGGTGCAACCGGTACTCGAAGAACACGAACCGGAAATCGAAGAGGCCTCGGCCAGCCTCGGCGCCAGCCGACTGCAGACTTTCATCCGCGTCATCTTCCCGTCCTTGTTGCCCGCCCTCATCACGGGTTTTGCACTGGCCTTCGCGCGAGCCGCCGGCGAATACGGCTCGGTCATTTTCATTGCAGGCAACATGCCCATGGTCTCTGAGATCGTCCCCCTGCTCATCGTCACCAAACTCGAACAGTACGACTATGCAGGGGCCACGGCCATCGCGACCGTCATGCTGTGCGCCTCTTTTGCCTTGTTGCTCGCCATCAATCTGCTGCAGGCCTGGGCCCGTCGCAGAGCGCAGCCGCTGAGGAGCTGACATGATCAACGCCAACGCCGCCCTCGCCCTTCCCGCGGCTGCCGCCGCCAAAACGCTCACCCCCTCCCCCATCGGCGAATCCGCCTGGGTGCGCCGGCTTCTCGTCGGGACGACCCTGGCTTTCCTGCTGCTCTTTCTTTTCATGCCCCTCGCCACTGTCTTTGCGCAGGCCTTGCAGGGCGGCTGGACCGCCTACGGCGCCGCCATCCTGGAGCCCGACGCCCTGGCGGCCATCCGGCTCACGCTGCTCACCGCAGCCATCGCTGTGCCCTTGAACCTGGTGTTTGGCATCGCCGCTGCCTGGGCAATCAGCAAGTTCGAGTTCCGCGGCAAGAACCTGCTGCTTACCCTCATCGACTTGCCCTTCTCGGTTTCACCCGTCATCTCCGGCCTGATCTATGTGCTGCTATTCGGCGCCCAGGCCTCGATGAGTGACTGGCTGGCCCGGCACGACATCCAGATTCTTTTCGCCGTTCCCGGCATCGTCCTGGCCACCGTCTTCGTGACTTTTCCTTTCGTCGCGCGCGAACTCATACCCTTGATGCAGTCGCAAGGCAGCGATGAGGAAGAGGCGGCCCTCGTGCTTGGCGCCAGCGGCTGGCAGACCTTCCGCAAGGTTACGCTGCCCAACATCAAGTGGGGCCTGCTGTATGGGGTGATCCTGTGCAATGCACGCGCCATGGGCGAGTTTGGCGCCGTCTCGGTCGTGTCGGGCCACATCCGCGGCGAGACCAACACCATCCCGCTGCACGTCGAAATCCTCTACAACGAGTACAACTTCGCGGCCGCCTTCGCCGTAGCCTCTTTGCTGGCCCTTCTGGCGCTGCTGACCCTGGCCGTCAAATCCTATATCGAATGGCGCACCCGCCACCCCGACCCGATCGGACAGGAGCACTGAATGAGCATTGAAGTCCGCAATATCGTCAAACAGTTCGGAAGCTTCATCGCATTGCGTGATGTTTCCCTGACCTTCCCCGAAGGCGAACTCACGGCCCTGCTTGGACCATCAGGCTGCGGCAAGACCACCTTGCTTCGCGTCATCGCCGGGCTGGAGCGTGCCGACAACGGCCAAGTGATGCTCGACGGCCAGGATGCCTCGTCGCGTCATGTGCGTGACCGCCAGGTCGGCTTTGTGTTCCAGCACTACGCGCTCTTCAAGCACATGACCGTCTTCGAGAACGTCGCATTCGGCTTGCGCGTCAAGCCGCGCGCCGAACGCCCGTCCGAGCCCGAGATCCACGAGCGCGTGCACGCCCTGTTGAGTCTGGTGCAACTGGACTGGCTGGCGGATCGCCACCCCTCCGCACTGTCGGGTGGACAGCGGCAGCGTATTGCGTTGGCCAGGGCGCTGGCGGTGGAACCGCGCGTCTTGCTGCTGGACGAGCCCTTCGGCGCGCTCGACGCGAAGGTGCGCAAGGAGTTGCGCCGCTGGCTGCGCCGCCTGCACGACGAGCTGCAGGTCACCAGCATCTTCGTCACTCATGACCAGGAAGAAGCCCTGGAGGTCGCCGATCAGGTGGTGGTGATGAACAAGGGACGTGTCGAACAAGTGGGGTCGCCCTCGGAGGTCTATGGATCTCCCGCCACACCCTTTGTCTACGGCTTCCTTGGCAACGTCAACCTTTTCCATGGGCGCGTGCACAAGGGCGTGCTGCACGCGGGCGAAGCCCGCCTGAGCGCTCCCGATCACTCCCGGACTCAGGACAGCCAGGCGGTCGCCTATGTTCGGCCTCACGACCTCGACGTACAACGATACGCCCCCGACGAGAGTGGAGTTGTGGCCACGCTTCGACACACGCATGCAATCGGCCCTCTGGCCCAGCTCGAACTTATTCGCGAAGATACCCAGGAACTCATCGAAGCCGTCATCCCACAGGTTCAATTCATCCAGCACCGCTATCGGGAAGGCGAAAAGCTGCTGCTCAAGCCACGAAAACTCGATGTCTTCATCGAACAGGCAGCGTAGGCCGACATGAATTTCCAGCAACTTCGTTCCACCCGCGAAGCCGTGCGTCGTGGGTTCAACCTGACGGAGACGGCGGCGGCCCTCCATACCTCGCAGCCCGGTGTCAGCCGGCAGATCCGCGAACTCGAGGAGGAGCTCGAGATCGACATCTTCGAGCGCAGCGGCAAACGGCTCACCGGCCTTACCGCACCAGGAAAGAGCATCCTCCCCATCATCGAGCGCCTGCTTCTGGAAGCCGAAAACCTCAAGCGCGCAGGGCAGGATTATGCCCACAACACCGAAGGGACGCTTTCGATCGCCACGACGCACACCCAGGCGCGCTACGCCCTGCCCAATGCGGTCCAGGCGTTTCGACAGGCCTTTCCCAATGTGCGGATCGCCTTGCAGCAAAGCTCACCCGAACACATCGCAGATTGGGTGCTATCGGGCAAGGCCGACATCGGCATCGCAACCGAGGGACTGAACCGTTTCAAAGAGCTCGTTTCCTTCCGCTGCTACGAATGGCGGCACATCGTGGTCGTACCCGATGCCCACCCTCTGCTGGAATGCGAAAACGTCGGATTGCACGACATCGCCGCCTACCCCATCATCACCTACGACACTGGATTCACCGGCCGCAGTCATATCGACGAAGCCTTCAGCAAAGCGGGCCTGCACGCCGACATTGTGCTGACCGCCATGGATTCGGACGTCATCCAGCAATATGTGGCATTGGGCATGGGGGTCGGCCTGATTGCCTCGATGGCGCTCGACCGGCACAACACCCATGGCCTGAAGGCGGTCCGTACCGCCCACCTTTTCCGCCCGAACATTGCGCGGGTCGCCGTCCGCCGCGGCACCTATCTGCGTTCTTACATGCGCGAGTTCATCCTGCGACTGGCCCCGGAAGTGACGCGAGATGACCTCGAGCGGGTCATGAACGAAAGAAGCGTCGAATCCTGACGGCCTGCCGCCGTCGAGGCCAGACGGGTGACCGTACCCCCTAAAAGCCTCGCAAAAGACGCAAACAATCGGCTATCTCCCATGTTTTTCGTCTCAAAAACGAGCCGGACACCATGAAAAAGTATCGTATCATTGCAGGCAAACCCTCAAAAAAGAAGTTCGCGACGCCTCGATGCACCTCCTTCTCGTTCTCGCCCTGCCATTCGTCGGCAGCCTGATCGCCGCCTTGCTGCCGCCCAATGCGCGCAACCTCGAGGCGTGGCTGGCGGGACTGGTGGCGTTGGCATGCGCCGTGATCATCGGTGTCCAGTTGCCGGATGTCGCCGGCGGCATGGTCGTCAAGCAAGTCACCCCCTGGATTCCCTCAGCGCTGGAAATCGATTTCTCGCTCAGGCTGGATGGCTACGCCTGGCTGTTTGCCATGCTGATCGCCATCATGGGCATGCTGGTCGTACTGTATGCCCGCTACTATCTTTCGCCGCAAGACCCCGTTCCGCGATTTTTCTCGTTCTTCCTGCTGTTCATGGGCTCGATGCTGGGAATCGTGCTCTCGGGCAACATCCTGCAGCTGGTCGTCTTCTGGGAACTGACCAGCCTGTCTTCCTTCATGTTGATTGCCTATTGGCATCACCGCATGGACGCACGCCGGGGCGCGCGCATGGCGTTCACCGTGACCGGTGCCGGCGGCCTGTGCCTGCTTGCCGGGGTGTTGATGCTCGGTCACGTCGTCGGCAGCTACGACCTGGACAAAGTCCTGGCCTCGGGCGACATCGTACGCCACCATCCATGGTACGGCACGATCCTCGTGCTCATCGCGCTTGGCGCGCTCACAAAGAGCGCGCAGTTCCCGTTCCAGTTCTGGCTGCCCAACGCCATGGCCGCGCCCACGCCGGTGTCGGCTTATCTGCACTCGGCCACCATGGTCAAGGCCGGGGTCTTCCTGTTGGCGCGACTCTGGCCGGTGCTCTCCGGCACTGAGCTCTGGTTCTGGATCATCGGCGGCGCCGGCATGTGCACACTGGTGCTGGGGGCTTACGCCGCCATCTTCCAGCGCGACATGAAGGGTGTCCTGGCATACTCGACCATCAGCCATCTGGGGCTCATCACCGCCCTGCTGGGCCTGAACACGCCGTTGGGGCTGGCCGCCGCGGTCTTCCACATGATGAACCACGCCACCTTCAAGGCCTCTTTGTTCATGGCGGCCGGCATCGTGGATCACGAGACCGGAACGCGCGACATGAGCCGCCTTTCCGGCCTTTCCAAGGCCATGCCCATCACTGCCACACTGGCCATCGTGGCCGCCGCCTCGATGGCAGGCGTGCCGCTGCTCAACGGCTTTCTGTCCAAAGAAATGTTCTTTGCCGAGACAGTCAGCGTGAGCGATGCCGCCACCACCCATCCCTTGCAACTGCTGCCCTTGGCTGCTGTCATTGCCAGCGCCTTCAGCGTCACCTACTCGCTGCGCTTCATCAACCAGGTTTTTTTCGGCGGTCCGGCAAAGGATCTGCCCCGAGCCCCGCATGAGCCTCCTTTCTGGATGCTGGTTCCCAGTTGGCTGCTGGTGCTCACCTGCCTGGTCGTGGGCATTTTCCCCAAGTACACGCTGGGTCCTTTACTGCACTCGGCAACGCTGTCCATACTGGGCGACGCCACCCCATCCTATGATCTGAAGATCTGGCACGGCTTCAACGAACCTCTGGTGATGAGTCTCATTGCGCTCGTCAGCGGGGTGGCATTCTATGGCCTGCTGCTGGCGCGCCACCGGGCTCATCCGGACCGCACCCCTCTGATCTACCGCTTCGACGGACGCAGGACATTCGAAGTGTTGCTCGAATGGATCGACACGGCATCCGCCTGGATGCTGAACAAGACCTGGTCCGCCCGCCTGCAGCGCCAGATTCTTCTGCTGGTCTTGGCGACCTTGGTCGTGGCCGCACTGCCCCTGCGGGACGGAGGCTGGTTTGCGCTCAATCGGGGAACCCCGGCAAGCCTGTTTTTCGCCATTCTCTGGATGGGCGGCGGCATGTGCGCCATCGGCGCCGCCTATCTTGCAAAATACCATCGTCCCGCCTCGCTCGCGCTGTCGGGCGGGGCAGGCCTTGCCACGGCCCTGACCTTCGCCTGGCTGTCCGCGCCCGACCTGGCCCTGACCCAACTCGCCGTCGAGGTCGTGACAGTCGTCCTGATCCTTCTGGGCCTGCGCTGGCTGCCCCCTCGTATCGAACGCGACGACGCGCGCACCTCTTTCCCCGTCCTGACCCGCCGCGCGCGCGACCTCCTCGTGGCCATTGTCGGCGGCGCCGGGATCGCGCTGCTGGCCTACACGGTCATGAGCCGCGCACCCGGACAGGGGATTTCGAGCTTCTTCGTCGAAAAAGCCCTACCTGAAGGCCATGGCGCCAATGTCGTCAACGTGATCCTCGTCGATTTCAGGGGGTTCGACACTTTGGGCGAAATCACTGTGCTGGCCATCGTCGCGCTCAGTGTCTATGCACTGCTGCGCCGATTCCGCCCGCCGCCTGAAAGCATCGTGGAGGGGCCCCTGCGCCGCCAGCAAGGCAAGGAAGCCTCGCTCGATGCCGGCGATTCCGAGCCGGACCCCAATGCGCTGCTGCCAGAAGGATTGATGAAAATACCCGCCGTACTCGTCCGCCTGCTGCTGCCGATCGCCGCCCTGATCTCGCTGTACTTCCTTACCCGCGGCCACAACCTGCCGGGAGGCGGTTTCGTGGGAGGACTCGTCATGGCCACGGCCATCATTCTGCAATACATGGTCGGCGGGGTCACCTGGGTGGAGTCCCGCCAGAGCATCAAGCCCCAGTACTGGATCGCCCTGGGCCTGCTCATGGCCGGTGGCACGGCCCTTGCGGCGTGGTGGGGCACACATCCCTTCCTGACCGCCATGACCCTGGATCTGATGCTGCCCATCGTAGGCGACGTCCACCTTTCCAGCGTTCTGCTGTTCGACATCGGCGTCTACATGCTGGTGATCGGGGCCACCGTGGTCATGCTGGTCGCCCTCGCCCACCAATCGCGGCGTTTTCGCCGCAAGCCCGCGCCGATGACGATATCCGGCCCCGAAGGAACCGACTGATGGAGCTCATACTCTCTCTTGCGATCGGCGTGCTGGCCGGCTCTGGAATATGGCTGGTGCTCCGGCCCCGCACCTTCCAGGTCATCATGGGCCTGACTCTCTTGTCCTATGCGGTGAACCTGTTCATTTTCGGCATGGGGCGCATCACTGTGGGGGCAGCCCCCATCATCGACGGCTCCCGGGCCATCGATCCTTCTCAATACGCCGACCCCATTCCCCAGGCGCTCGTGCTGACGGCAATTGTCATCGGTTTTGCCACCACTGCCCTGTTCCTTGTCGTGCTGCTTGCTTCGCGAGGCCTGGCCGGTAATGACCATGTGGACGGACGGGAGGCCGATCTGTGATCGACTGGGCTGCCCACCTTCCCGTCCTTCCTGTCGTCATCCCCTTGCTGACAGGCGCGCTGCTGCTGCCTCTGAAGGACAGCCGACGGGTGATGCGGCTGGGTTTGTCTTTTGCGTCGGTGTTCGCCCAACTGGCCGTCGCCACCGAATTGCTGCTCATCACATCAGGCTTGCAGACGACAGCCTGGCCCGGCAACATTGCCGTCTATCTGCTGGGCGACTGGCCGGCGCCGTTCGGAATCGTAATGGTCGCGGACAGGCTGGCTGCCATTTTGCTGACCCTCAACGCCGTGCTGGCGCTGGCGGCCCTGATGTACTCTACCGCGCGTTGGGACCGGGCGGGCGTGCACTTCCATTCCCTGTTCCAGTTCCTGCTGATGGGACTGAACGGCGCTTTTCTGACCGGCGACCTGTTCAACCTCTTCGTGTTCTTCGAGGTGCTCCTGGCCGCCTCGTACGGCCTCCTGCTTCACGGATCCGGGGAAGCGCGGGTCACGGCCGGACTGCACTACATCGCGACCAATCTGTTGGCTTCCTTCCTGCTGCTCATCGCCATCGCTATGATCTACGGCGTCACCGGCACGCTCAACATGGCTGATCTGGCGCGACAAGCGGGGCAGCTTGCAGGGCCCGACCGCCGCCTTTTCGAAACCGCCGCAGCCATTCTGGGTGTCGCCTTCCTCATCAAGGCCGCCGCGTGGCCATTGAACTTCTGGTTGCCCAACGCCTATGGCAGTGCCTGCGCGCCAGTGGCCGCACTCTTTGCCATCATGACCAAGGTCGGCATATACGCCCTGCTGCGGCTGGGCTCGCTGCTACTGCCCACGGGAGCCCCGGCCGCCTTCGGCGGAGAATGGATGTTCCCGGTCGGAGTGGCGACCTTGCTTTTCGGCACCATCGGCATGCTGGCCACCCAGCAGACGGATCGATTGATCGGCTATTGCATCATCAGTTCGTCAGGAACGCTCCTGACCGCTCTCGGCATGCCCGGCGTCACATTGACGGGTCCGGCATTGTTTTACCTGATCAACTCCGTACTCGCCCTGGGCGCCTTCTATCTGCTGATCGAGATGGTCGAACGCACCCGGCCTTTCGGCGCGGATGTCCTGGCCGTCAGTCTGGAAGCCTTCGATCTGGACGACCCTGAATCTCCCGATCGCTCGGATGATGTCGTAGGGGTCGCGATTCCCGCGGCCATGGCGTTTCTCGGGCTCTCCTTCACCTGCTGTGCCTTGCTCGTGACCGGCCTGCCGCCGCTCTCGGGATTTGTCGCGAAGTTCTCCATGCTGTCCGCAGCCCTGCAGACTTCCCCTTCATACACTCCGTCGCCCAGCGCCTGGTTCCTCGTGGGCGCCGTACTGATCTCAGGCTTAGCCGGCATCATCGCCCTGAGCCGCGCGGGCATCCGTCTTTTCTGGAGCGCCGACGAAACGGTCACCCCACGGCTGAGGCTCATCGAGGCGGCCCCGGTGGGTTTGCTTATCCTCTGCTGCGTCGGCCTGGCAATCTGGGCCGGCCCCATCCTGGCCTACCTCAACGAAACCGCGCAGTCCCTGGATAACCCTCGCAGCTATATCGAAGCCGTGCTGAACCACGCCCCGCAGCGGACGCTTCCATCGGGAGGCCATCCGTGAGAAAGTTTCTCAACTGGCTGTTCATGCCCATCCTGCTGCTGACCATTTGGCTGCTGCTCAACGAATCCATGTCGCCGGGCCAGATCGTGCTGGGCTCGGTTCTGGCCCTGTTGCTGTCCTGGGCCGCCATGGCGCTGCGTCCCGTACGTGCGGCCATACGGCACCCCCTGACCCTGGCCCGGCTGCTGCTCAACGTAGCGACCGACATCACGCGTTCGAACATTGCCGTCGCCAGGCTGGTGGCGCTCGGACCGGAGTCGCATACGCCCGGATTCATCAAGATTCCGATCACGCTCACCGACCCACACGCCCTGGCCGCACTGGCATGCATCATCACCTACACGCCCGGCACCGTCTGGGCAGGTTTTTCGGAGCGGCACCAAAGGTTGACATTGCATGTGCTCGACCTTCGGGATGAGACGCAATGGATAGAACTGATTCAGAATCGCTATGAGCGGCCCCTGAGGGAGATCTTCGAATGAACGCACTGTTGTACTGGTCCGCGATATTCGCCTTGTGCTGCTTTGCTCTGGCCTTCCTGTGTGCCACCGTGCGCCTGCTGCGCGGCCCCACCCCGCAGGACCGCGTGCTGGCCCTGGACACCATGTATATCAACGGCTTGCTCATTCTTCTGGGATTAGGCATCCAGTTCGGCAGTAGCGCCTATTTCGACATTGCCCTGATCATCGGCCTTTTCGGCTTCGTGGGCTCCGCCGCCCTGGCCAAATTCCTGCTTCGCGGAGAGGTCATCGAACCATGAACACCCTGCCTTTGTGGGCTGTGATCCCGGCTTCCATTCTATTGATACTCAGCGGCCTTCTGACCCTGACGGGATCCATCGGCCTGCTGCGCTTCAAACGATTCTATTCCCGGATGCATGCCCCTACCCTGGGGAACACGCTGGGCGTCGCTTTCATCTTGCTTGCGTCGGTACTGGTCTCGTCTGCCATCGAGGGCCGGCTGGTGATCCATCAACTGCTGATCACCTTCCTGCTGGTTGTCGTTTCGCCCGTCACCGCCATTCTGCTCATGCAGGCCGGGCTGCGCCGCGACCCTCGGCGCCCGGTCTCGGACGACTGAGCCGCCCATCGTGCCGCGCCGGCGGTGCCCACGATATTAAAATGGTGAAAATTGCTTACGTGCGGTGCTGAAACCTGCACCTATACTAGAAGTTTGAGTGCCGTGGCAATCCGGCCACGCATGCCACACAGGAGATGATCATGAAGCACCAGGCTTATTCCCTGCCACGTCCGGTCGCCCTTGCCGCCGCGCTTGGCGCCATCCTGCTGTCCTCCTCGGCCATCGCCGCCAACGGGCAAGGAACCCTGAGCCCTGAGGCACAATATCGGCAAGACATTGCCCGCTGCGCGATGCTCCCGGCGGATCAAGACCCCGCCGCTTGCAAAAAAGAAGCCGGCGCCGCCCTCGAAGCAGCGCGCAAAGGCACGCTTACGCCCTCCAGCGACCCCCATGACACCGATCGCTGCAATGCCCTGCCGGCGGATCAACGCCAGGACTGCATCCTCCAGATGACGGACAAAGCCAATACCAAGGTCGAAGGCAGCGTCGAGGGCGGCGGCATCCTGCGCACCACCACGATCACCATTCCGGGCTGAGGCCCCGAGCCCTTCATCCCCGCTGTCGCGGGGATGACCCCGCCATGCCGGTGATCACAACTCCAGTTGCATGCCCATCTCGACGACGCGATTGGGCGGTATCTTGTAAAAACGCGTGCTGCGGCTTGCATTGCGGGCCATGAAGGCGAACAGACTGCGCCTCCAGCGCATCCTGAACGGAAGCCTGCGCACCACAATGATCGTCTGCCGGGACAGGAAATACGAGGTCTGCATGGGATCCAGATTAAGTTCCGGATGCTCTTGCGCGAGCTGTTCGAGCAATTGCGGAACATTGGGTTCCTGCTTGAACCCCCACTTGGCAACGATTTGCCAACTGCTGCGCCCCAGCCGCTCCAGCTCGTAGCGTTCATGAAAACCGACATAGGGCACGTCCGCCCCGAGAACGGTCAAAAACAACACTTGTTCATGCAACACTTTGTTGTGCTTGAGATTATGCAAAAGCGCCGGCGGCACAGTGTCGACGATCATGCTCATGAACACGGCGGTGCCCGGGACGCGAACGGGGGGGTACTGCTCCAGCGCATCGATGAATTCTTTCAATGGCTGCTGGTCGCCCGCCAGCGTGTCGTGCATTTTCTCCCGCCCCTGCTTCCAGGTGATCATCAGGGTCAGCATGGCAACACCGACGACCAAAGGCAGCCAGCCGCCATCCACGATCTTCATGGTGTTGGACGAGAAAAGCAGGATATCCAGCAGCAGGAAGAAGCTGAGCAGCACCATCCACAAGACACGCCGGGTTCCGCGCGATTGCCGCGGCAAAACTGCAAAAGCCAGCAAGGAAGTCATCAGCATGGTGCCCGTGACGGCAAATCCGTAGGCATGCGCCAGCGCGGCCGACGAACCGAAGCCCACGACAAGCAGCAGAACCGCCGCACACAAAAGCTGATTGACCCGCGGCAGGTAGATCTGCCCTTCTTCCCGGGCGGACGTATGCTGGATGACCATGCGCGGCCACAACCCCAGTTGCACGGCCTGGCGGGTCACCGAATAAGCACCTGAAATCACAGCCTGGGACGCAATGATGGTGGCCACCGTGGCCAATCCCACCAAGGGCGCGATCAGCCAGTCCGGGGCCATCAGGAAGAAGGGATTGCGGATGGCCGACGGATCGGTCAACAGCAAGGCCCCCTGCCCGAAATAGCACAGCAGCAGCGCCGGCAGCACGATGCCGAACCATGCGCGCCGTATGGCCGGCCGGCCATAATGGCCCATGTCCGCATACAGGGTCTCGGCGCCGGTCAGCGCCAGAACCACCGCCCCCAGCATCAGGAAGGCGCGCCATGGCCCCTGTGCAATGAACTCCAGCGCCCAGACCGGACTCAAGGCCTTGAGGACCTGCGGTTCCTGGAGGATGCGCCAGCCTCCCAGCACGCCGATGGCCACGAACCAGCACAGCATGATGGGACCGAACAGCTTGCCCACCGTCCCCGTACCGCGCGACTGAATGGCAAATAGGGCAATGATGATCACGATCGCGAGCGGCACGACCCATGCGTCCAGGGTGTGGGAAACCACCCCGATGCCCTCCAGGGCGGAAAGCACGGAAATGGCCGGGGTGATCATGCTGTCACCATAGAAAAGGCTGGCTCCGATCAGGCCCAGGATGAGCACATGCCAGCGCCGCTTGCCGGTCAGGCCGCGCGCGGCCAGTTCCATCAAGGCAAGCGTGCCGCCCTCGCCGCGGTTGTCGCAGCGCAGGATCAGGGTGACGTATTTGAGCGACACCACCACGACCAGCATCCAGAACAACATCGACAACACCCCCAGCACATGCAGGGGTTCCAGCGAACTGAAGCCGCTGAGCGAGGCATTCATCGTATACAGCGGGCTCGTGCCGATATCGCCATAGACGACCCCAAGGGCACCCAGCATCATGGCGGCAGCCGCCTTGCGCCGCTCCTGCCCGGTATCGGTTTGGCTCAGTGATTGGTCGATCATGTTTCCTGCCTAGTCAGATTGGCGCCCTTTCGTGGTCCGGGGAAAATGATGCTGATTCGCGTGCCTTCGAAATCCGGACGGCTCAAGAGGCTCCACCAGGCGCCGTGCGCCCGGGCGATTTCACGCACTATGGCCAATCCCAGACCGGAACCGCGAGCATTGGTTTTGGGCGAGCGATAAAAAGCATCGAATACGCGATCGCGATCGGCAGGATCGATACCCACGCCATCGTCTTCGACCACCAGTGTAGGCGGATTCGCACCGACCCGCAGGCGGATATGCGTCGCCCCAACCCCGTAACGCAAGGCGTTGTCGATGAGATTGCTCAGCAGTTCTTCGAGCAGCACCGGATCGGCATCGATCCACACCGGCTCGTCCGGGGCCGACAACTGCAGATCGATCCGGCTGGCGCGGGCGGACGGGATCCACTCCCCCCCGCTCTGGCGTGCCCACTCGGCCAGGTCGATCCGACGGAAACTGTCTTGGGGATTGGCGGAGGAATCCGCACGGGCAAGGACCAGCAACTGCTGGCCCAGTCTGATCATGCGATCGGTGACGGCATTGATACGTTCTGCCCTCACCCGGACGTCATCGGGCAGCGGGCCGGCAAGCATGAGCTCGCACTCCAGTTTGAGCCCGCTCAATGGTGTCCGCAACTGGTGGGAAGCGTGCCCCACGAAACGCTTCTGCGCCTGCATGGAGTCGTCGAGCCTGACGAGAAGATCATTGATCCGATTCACGACCGGCTCGATCTCCGTCGTCAGGCCGCTGACTTCGAGCGGTTGCAGATCATCGATGGAACGCTGGTTGATTTCGTCCGAGAGACGGTTGATCGCCCGCAACCCGGAACGCACGCCGGCCACCAAAACCCAGGCAATCAGCAAGACCAGCATGACCTGGCTGAGCAGCATCACCCAGAAGATATCCCGAAGGACCCAGACGGACAGGTTGATGCGGCTGGTCACCACCCAAGTGACCACGAGATCCAGCACGACCAGCAGCAGGACCGGCGGCAAGAGCCGCAGAATGAGGTGACGGGCCAGGGATCCATGCTGCAACATCCTGGTCAGACGTGTTCGAGGGTATGCGCTAGGCGGCACTTTCGACATCGAGGAGGTAGCCGAAGCCCCGCACCGTCTGGATACCGGCGCCTGTCCCCTCGAGACGCTTGCGCAGGCGATAGACATAGACTTCCACGGCGTTCTCGCTGAAATCGGCATCCCAGGCCGACAGCGAGTTGACGATCTGACGCTTCGTGACGACACGGCCCGCACGGCTCATCAACATTTCCAGTACCGAAAGCTCGCGCACGGACAAGGCCAGCCGTTCGCCGTGAACCCGGACTTCCCGTCCCACGGTATCGAACACCAGCGGGCCGACCTCGATCAAAGGCTGGGCCTGTCCTGCCCGACGCCGGGCAAAGGCCCGGACCCTGGCGGCAAGTTCGGCCAATTCGAAAGGCTTGGTGACGTAATCATCGGCGCCGGCATCGAGGCCGGCCACCCTGTCCTCCACGCCATCACGCGCGGTGAGAATGAGCACCGGAACCTGCTCGCCCGCCTGACGCAATTGGCGCAGAACCTCGAGCCCGCTCATGCCGGGCAGGTTCAAGTCCAGCAAAAGCAGGTCATAGGCCTGCCCGGCGACCGCGCCGCGCACCGGTTCGCCATCCTGAAGCCAGTCGACAGCATAACCTTGCCCGATCAGGAACTCCTGCACGGCGTGGCCAACTGTGGTGTCATCTTCAACAACGAGTATTCGCATGCCGTGATTCTATCCTGAACCCTCGATTTTTTACATGATCCGCTGGGCACAACCCATCTTGGTTACAACCTTGACGATTCCCTTAAGAACGGGCTCGAGAGAGCGCCCGCTGGATCAGGAGCGCGAGGCTCATTTCGCAGCGGTGTCGGCCGGCCGGGTGATGAAACCCATGCGCTTGAGCCCGCCGGCCTTGGCCGCGGCCATGATCTCCGCCAGGGTTTCATAGCGGGTGTCGAGATCCGCCCTGATATGCAGTTCCGGCTGGGGGTCGTGCCCTGCCTCCGTCGAAAACCGCTGCTTGAGTTCGTCCAACCGCACAGACTGGTCATTCCAGAAGATCTGCCCGGAGGCATCGATGGCAAGATCGATGCTTTGCGGCTTGTTCTCAACGGGTTCGGCCGATACCTGGGGGACATTGACCTTGATCGAGTGGGTCAGCAAAGGGGCGGTAATGATGAAGATGACCAGCAGGACCAGCATCACATCGATAAGCGGCACCATGTTGATTTCGGACAGAGTATGGTTTTCACCGCGATTGTCGAAACTGCCAAAAGCCATGATCAGTCCTTTTTGCCGGAGGCCGACGAAAGATGGCGTATCGCCGCGGGGGTCTCGACCTGCTGTCCCGTCGACAGGAAAGTGAACAGGTCATGAGCGAAGGCGTCCAGTTGAGCCAGATAAACACGGTTGGTGCGCACAAAGGCGTTGTAGGCCAGCACGGCCGGGATCGCAACGGCCAGACCGAGGCCAGTCATGATGAGCGCCTCGCCGACGGGACCCGCGATGCGGCTGATGTTGACGCCATCGGACAAGCCTATGCCTACCAGGGCGTGATACACGCCCCAGACTGTGCCGAACAGCCCGACGAACGGCGCCGTCGACCCGATGGAAGCCAGGACGGTCAGGCCGTTTTCCAGCTTGGCGGTCTCCTCGTCGATCACCTTGCGGATGATGCGCGTGACAAAGGCGCTGGTCGAACCTTTTTCCTCCAGCTTCATCGCGCCGAACTTGGCGTGGTGATTGCGGGCATGGATCGCGTGGCTTGCAAGATGAGCGAATGGCTCGGACGCGCCATGAGTGTGGATCTCGTTCTCGACCTGCTCCAGCGAACTGGCCGCCCAGAACTCGCGCAGAAAACGCTTCGACCGCCGACGCGTGCCCAGGTTGGTCAGTGCCTTGACGAAAATCAGGTACCAACTGATCAAGGACATGCACAACAAGATGCCGAACAAGGATTTCCCGACCACATCGCTTTGGGCGACGAAATGCAGGATGCCGCTGTCCTGGGCAAGCGGCGCGGCGGCCTGAGCGGCCGGGGCCGCCTGAGCCACGATATGCAATATGCTGCCGAGAAAATCAATCATGATGCTTCCTATAGGACAAAATCGAAGGGGATGTCGGCCAGCGCCGGATACGCGACGCCATTCTCTGTGTAGGGTTTGAAACGGGCCAGGCGCGCGGCTTTCAGGGCGGACTCATCCAGCCGCTCGAACCCCGAGGACGTGCGCACGCTCGCCTGGTCTACCGACCCCTGCGGCGAAATGAGCACCCTGACCACGACGCGCCCCGCCTCCCCCCGCCGTTGGGATACCCGAGGGTACTCGGGACTGGGACGCGCGCCCAGGTAATCGACACGACCGATCAATCGGGGCTTGGAAGGATCGGCCTGCACGGCGGCCGGGCCTTCAGGCGTTGAAGTGACAGGGCCTGGTGTGGGCGCAGACACCGGTGCCGCAGCCGTTTGGCTCTGTTCAGCAAGTGGCGTGGACTTGACCGGAGGTTTGGCCGGCTTCGGAATGGGTTTGGGCTTGGGCTTGGGCTTCGGAAACTCAGGCGCAATCGCTGCGGGGTCGGGTTCCGGCGGCGGTTCAGGGGTCGGCTCAGGTTCGGGCAATGGGGGCTGCGCGGGAACGGCTTCCGGCATCGGCGCGGCGGCCACGGGCTCCGGCCCTATCTCGACAAACTGGATCTCCTGCGCATCCGACAAGGCGGGCTGATGCTTGGCTGGGGTTGCCAGCAGAGTTCCGACCACGGCCACGTGCACGCCGGCCACCCCGGCGATCGCAAGAGCACGCACAGGCAAGGAACGGCGGGTCGATTTGTTGGGATTACGCAGCATGCATTCAACACGAAATTACGCGAACGGACCTGGAGGTCGGCGTGACGCCCGAACAGCGCGCCCTGCAGAACGGCAGGTGTGCAGCAACTATACAAAAGTCGCAAGCCGTGCACATTATCATTAATGCGAACGATTCGCAATAGCATATAAAACAAAAAACGCCTGGTGTTAAAAAAATACGGAAACCGCTTGAAACAGACTTTTCTTTTTATGGAAAAAGGCTCAGAATGCGTTTCGCAAACGCGAATGATTCGCATCTTTATAATCAATTACTCCATAAAGAAAGGAAACCGCCTGTGTCTGAAAACGCAACATCCTCGTCAATCCTGCGCAACAACATGGCGGGCAGCCTGGCCACGGCCTTTGCGACACCCGCACTTTTCCTGACCCCGCTGGCTGCCTTGGCCCAAAGCGGCGGCACAGTCTCAGAACTTGCTCCCGTCCAGGTACAAGGCCAGTCGGAAAGCTACGACGCCAAATACTCGGCGTCGGACAAGTTCACCGCCCCCTTGCTGGACACGGCTAAATCGGTACAGGTCATCCCCAAAGCGATCATTGAAGACCAGGCGGCCAGCAGCCTGACCGATGTCCTGCGCAATTCGCCGGGCATCACGTTCGGGGCCGGCGAAGGCGGCAACCCACTGGGCGACCGCCCCTTCATCCGCGGCTATGACTCCCAGGCCAGCACCTTTGTCGACGGCCTGCGCGACATCGGCGCCTCGTCGAGGGAGGTCTTCAACCTTGAACAGGTCGAGGTCATCAAAGGGTCTGACGGCGCCTACGGAGGCCGTGGCGGCGCGGGCGGCAGCATCAACCTGATCAGCAAGACCGCCAAGCCCACGGATTTCACAAATGCCAGCCTGGGCATCGGAACCGACAGCTATTACCGCGGCACGCTGGACAGCAACTGGCGCCTGGGCGACAACACGGCCTTTCGCCTGAACGGCATGTACCATAGCGCCGATATCGCCGGCCGCAACATGGTCGACAACAAACGCTGGGGAATCGCCCCGACCATCACCTTCGGCCTGGGCTCGCCCACGCGTGTCACGCTCAGCTACTACCATCTGCAGACGGACGACACACCCGACAGCGGCATCCCCTATGCCTACCCCAGCACCTGGATCAACGATGGCGGCGCCAATCGGGCCAAGCCTGGCTACAACGCCAATCGCCGCAGCACTGGCCCGGCGAACGTGGCGCGCGATACCTTCTACGGCCTGGCCAGCGACTATCGCAAGACCACCAGCGACATGGCGACGCTGGGCATCGAGCACGACCTGAGCGACACGCTCACTGTGCGCAACACCACGCGCTACACCAAGTCCGACCAACGGTATGTCTGGACCCAGCCCGACGACAGCCAGGGCAATGTCCTGAACGGCCTGGTCTGGCGCCGCGCCAACACGCGCGTCAGCGATGTCGAAAGCATCGCCAACCAGACGGAGCTCGTGGGTGAGGCCACAACGGGGATGCTCAAACACCGCTTCAACGTAGGCCTTGAGTTTTCGCGCGAACGCGGAAGCCGGGACAGCCTGAACGTCAATCGCGGGGCAGGCAGCATCTGCGCCCGGGGTATCGGCGCAGCATCACAATACAACTGCACCAGCCTCTACGACCCCAACCCCAACGATCCGTGGGTCAACACCCTCAATGGGGGGCGCGCCGGCAACCCCACCGATTCGGGTGTGACGACGAAATCACTGTATGCCTTCGACTCCATCGAGTTCAACAAACAATGGCATGCGGGCATCGGCTTGCGCGTGGACGACTACACCAGCAGCTTCAAGTCCAGCGCCTTCGACATGAGAAGCCACGACACCTTGTTCAACTATCAGTTGGGCCTAGTCTACAAACCTGTCGAGAACGGCAGCATCTACGTCTCGTATGCGACCTCCTCCACCCCATTCAATGCCTCGGCCGGCGAGGGCACCGACGGCTCCAACCCTAGCTCGCGCGGTGGCAACGTCACGGGCGGCAATGCCAACCAACTGGCGCCTGAAGAGAACCGGACCTACGAAATCGGCACCAAATGGGACGTCCTGAACAAGAGCATGACCCTGTCGGCGGCGCTGTTCCGCACGGAAACCCGCAATGCCCGGGTCACCCTGGCCAATGGCGACTACGCCATGGCCGGCTCCAGGCACATCAACGGCCTGGAACTGGGCTTCTCGGGGGCCATCACGCCGCGTTGGGAAATCTTCGGCGGCTACACCTACCTGGACAGCAAACTGGCCAACAACGGCCCGCGCCCCGCGGACGCACAGTATGAGGGCAATCAGTTCCCCAACACGCCCAAACACAGCTTCAGTCTGTGGAGCTCCTACAAAGTCACCTCCGACTTCACTCTGGGCGCGGGGGCATACTACGTCGGCAAGCAGTACGGAAACGTCGCCAACACCGCATCCATTCCCTCCTATTGGCGTTTCGATGCCATGGCCGGCTATCGCTTCAACAAGCACGCGAACGTTCAGCTCAATGTCTTCAATGTCTTCAACAAGACCTATTACGACAAAGCCTATACCGCGCACTATGTCAGCGTAGCCCCGGGACGCTCGGCGATCCTGAACCTGAACCTCTCATATTGATTGACCCAACCGCGCCCCGTCATGCAGGAACCCGATCTCGACCAGCTCAACACCGCCACGCCCGAACAGTGGGCAAACATCCTCGCCGGGCCGCCGGAGCAGGCCGCGGCCTGGCTTCTGGCGGCGGCCCGCCACGGCGTGACGGCGGCGCAACTGCGCTGCGGCCACCTGCTTCTGGCCGGTAAGGGGACCGCGCCCGATGCGGTAGAAGCCTTGCGCTGGTTCAGGGAAGCCGCCGACAACGGCGATGCGATGGCCATGAACATGGTGGGGCGCTGCTACGAGAACGGCTGGGGAGTCGAAGTCGACATGGCCATCGCCTCATACTGGTTCCGCCGCGCGGCGGCCAGGGGCAATGACTGGGGTATGTACAACTACGCCACGTCGCTCGCCCTGGCCCGCGGAGCCCCATGCGATCGGAGCGAGGCGCTGTCCTGGCTGCGCAAGGCAGCCGACCTGGGACACGCGAAAGCCATGAACCTGCTCGGAGGCTTCTACGAAGACGGCTGGGAAGTCGAAGCAGACGAAGAGGCTGCGCTGGACCTGTACCGGCGGGCCGCCGAAGGCGGCGACTTCCGTGGCCAATTCAATTATGCGCGCCTGCTGACTGCCCGTGGACGCCGCGACGAAGCCGCCGAATGGCTGCGCCGCGTGCCCGAAACGGCAACGCCCGCATTCATGGAAAAAGTACGGGCGTTTTTGCAAGGCACGGAAGCTCCACACACCTGAGAACCTACCCTCACCTAGCGTCCAGACATCCTCGTCATCCCGGCGCAAGCCGGGACCCACGATGTGCGTGGCTTCCGCCTTTCGGCGCAATGACGACAATCTTCAAAGCGTCAACACGCTCAAGCCGCGAACCATGGTCTTGAGGTTGGAGTGCAAGGGGCGCTGGTCTTCCTCGGAAAGGTCCGCCAGCATGGCCATTTCCACCTGGGCAACGGCGGCATCGCACTTGGCGAGCAGCTCGGTACCCATCTCGGTCAGGCCGATCTGGATGATGCGGCCATGCGACGACGTGGACTGACGGGCGATCCAGCCCCGCTGCTCCATCGTCTTGACCATCTCGTTGGCCGATTGCGGAGAAACCATGGAGCGCTCGGCCAACTGAGCATTGGAAAGCTGGCCATGCGCCCTGAACACCGACAACGCCGTGTACTGTGCGGCTGTCACTCCCATGGGAGCAAGGCTGTCGCGAATTCTGCGATTGAGCAAATGATCCAGCCTTCCGATCAAGTAAGCGATGCCAGTGGGTTTGTCCACCCCGAACTCCTTTGGTGATGTGCGATTGGCCATGTCGCCCCGCACCTGATTCTTCTTGCCAGTTATTGTATCTGCGTGTAGTATAAGACGAATATCAGGTAGTCTGATAAAACTCGAATAAGCCGGAAAAAAAATGGAAACCGGCTGTGGACCAAAGTCGTGGCAGAGAGGCAGACAATGACGACACTCCCCCGTTACCGCAGCGTAGCGATGGGCGACCTTCCCGTTGAAACCCGCATCCGGCCGGACGGCCAGACCATCGTGAGAACCCCCGTCGCCCTTCAGGACTATCCGAAGCGGCTGACCGACCGGCTGGTCCACTGGGCGGCAGAGACACCGGATCGCACTTATATCGCAAAACGGGATGAAAGCGGCGAATGGCGACGCATCTGTTATCGCGAGGCCCTCGAGCTGACGCGCCATGTTGCCCAGGCATTGCTCAACCGCGGCCTGTCGGCCGAGCGGCCAGTGCTCATTCTTTCAGAAAACGACCTCGAGAACGCGCTGCTTGCACTGGGGTGCCAGTATGCCGGCATCCCATACTCCCCTGTTTCGCCCGCCTACTCCCTGGTTTCCAAGGATTTCGACAAGCTTCGTCACGTCGCTGAAGTCCTGACGCCCGGACTGATCTTTGCCTCGGAAGCCGAGCCTTACGCCAATGCGGTCAACAGCATTGCAGGCCCCGATGTCGAATTCGTCTGTACGCGCGGCTCGCTGCCCGAACGCGCGGTTACCGCCTTCCAGAGCCTGCTCGACACCCCTGTGGCCGATGCCGACGACGCCTACGAGTCCACCGGACCCGACACCATCGTCAAGTTTCTGTTCACATCCGGTTCGACCTCGCAACCGAAGGCCGTCATCAACACGCAGCGGATGATGTGCAGCAACCTGCAGATGATCGCTCAGGCGTGGCCCTTCCTGAGCTCCGAACCTCTGGTGCTGGTCGACTGGCTGCCCTGGAATCACACTTTTGGGGGCAACCATAACCTGGGGCAGGTACTGTTCAATGGCGGCACGCTCTATATTGACGATGGCCGGCCGACTGACCAGGGCATGGCCGAGACCTTGCGCAATCTGCGCGAAATCTCGCCGACCGTTTACTTCAACGTGCCTGTGGGTTGGGAGCGCCTGGCCAATGCGCTCGAAACCGATGACCAACTGCGCGCCAGCTTCTACCGCAAGCTGAAGATGCAATTCTATGCGGGGGCCGCCTTGTCCCAACCGGTCTGGGACAAGCTGCACGCCACGGCCGAACGCGAGTGCGGCGAACGCATCGTCATGACGACCGGACTGGGCATGACGGAAACCTCTCCATCGGCCATGTTCGTCCTCAAGGAACGCGCACAAGCGGGACAGATCGGCGTCCCTTTGCCTGGCATGGAGATGAAACTCGTGCCCAACGGCGACAAGACCGAGATCCGCTATCGCGGGCCCAATGTCACGCCCGGCTATTGGCGTTCGCCCGAGAAAACGGCCGAGGCCTTCGACGAAGAGGGCTACTTCTGTTCTGGCGACGCGGTCAAGTGGCTCGACCCCGATGACCCCCACCAGGGCTTTGTCTTCGACGGCCGGGTGGCCGAGGACTTCAAGCTCGACACCGGAACCTGGGTCAGCGTGGGGGCCTTGCGCACCCAGGCCATCCGCGACGGCGCGCCCTACCTGCAGGATTGCGTCATTACCGGCCACAACCGCCGCGAGCTCGGCCTGCTGCTCGTGCCCAACGTCACGCTGTGCCGCCGTCTGGCCGATCTGCCGGACGCCCCCATCGCGGATGTCCTGGCCGCACCGACCGTACGCGCCTTCTTCCAGAACATGGTGGATACGCTCCACCAGCGGGGCACTGGCAGCGCCAACCGAGTTACCCGGGCCCTGCTGCTGACGCTTCCGCCTTCGCTGGACAAGGGGGAAATCACCGACAAAGGCTCCATCAATCAACGCGCCATGCTGACGCATCGAAACGCCGACGTCGAACGCCTTTACGCGGGCACGGATCCAGACATCATCTGGCCTGCGGGCAGTTGAGCAGTAGCAAGAAGCAAGACCGAAAGACCCAAACCAGGCACGCATCAAGGTGCCAATAACTCACCAAGGAGACATGGACATGAAAAAAACCTTCCAGGCTACCCTGCTGGCCGCGTCGCTCAGCCTGATGGCCGCCCAGGCCAATGCCGAGCTCACCATCGGGGTCGTGCTTTCGCTGACCGGCCCCGCCTCGGGTCTGGGCATCCCCGTGAACAGCGGCTTCGCCCTCTGGCCGGACAACATCGCCGGCGAAAAGGTCAAGTTCGTCACGCTGGATGATGGCAGCGATCCGGCCAAGGCTCAGAAGAACGCACAGCGTCTGATCAGCGAGGACAAGGTCGACCTCATCATCGGCTCGAGCACCACCACACCCGCCATCGCAATGGGCGAGGTTGCCGCGGAAGGCAAGACCGTGCAGCTGGCGGCGTCTCCCGCCGACTTCCCCGAAGGCAAAGGCACCTGGACTTTCCGTCTGCCCCAATCGACCGGCGTCATGGCCGGCGGCGTCATCGACCACATGAAACGCACGGGCGTGAAATCATTCGCCTTCATCGGCTACAACGACGCCTACGGTGAAAGCTGGCTCAAGGAACTGACCAAGCTCGCCGAAAAAGAAGGCATCAAGATCACCGACGTCGAGCGCTACGCCCGCGCCGACACCAGTGTCACGGCCCAGGCGCTGAAAGCCATTGCCAGCAAACCTGACGCCATCCTCATTGTCGCCTCGGGCAGCGGCGCCGCCATGCCCCACACCACGGTCGTCGAGCGTGGCTTCAAAGGCAAGATCTACCAGACTCATAGCGCCGCCTCGCGCGACCTGATCCGACTGGGCGGCAAGGCCGTCGAAGGTTCGTTCGTGGTCTCGGGCCTGGCCGTGCTGCCGGAAGAGCTGCCCGAAGGCCATCCGTCCAAGAAGCTGGCGGTGGACTTCGTCAATGCCTACGAAAAGAAATACGGCCCCGGCACACGCAATCAGTTCGCCGCGCACGCCTATGATGCCTACCTCATCCTGAACCAGGTGGTGCCGACCGCGCTCAAGAAGGGCAAGCCCGGCACTCCGGAGTTCCGCAGCGCACTCAAGGATGCCCTGGAAACCCACGGCAGCATCCCGGTCACCCAAGGCGTGATCACCTATACCAAGGATGATCACTACGGTTTCGACCACAAGGCGCAGATGATGCTGACCATCAAGGACGGCGCATTCGCGGCAGCGAAGTAACCTGCCCCTCGTAGCCCCGGCGAAAGCCGGGATCCACGGCCGCAGTGGATTCCGCCTGAGGGCGGAATGACGAAGTTCATGCCTCACCCCCGCGAAAGCGGGGGTGTCCACATCGCACCGCGTGGAAACCCGCCTGCGCGGGACTGACAATATTGACGGCTTCTCGTCAAACTCAGCCTGAACTCAGGCCAAGGCCGTCGGATACGGCGAGGTGTCCACGTTGCCGAGCATCTGGTAGGCCAGGCACTCAAGCATCCGCGCCTTGACGGCGTTTGCCGACTCATCGACCCATCGGTTGCGCAACTCGTGGGGATCATCCGCAAGGTTATATAGTTCGCCCCAATCCGCACCGTCGTAGATGGTCATGCGCCAGCCATCCATGAGAAGCGTACGGCAACGGATGCGGCTGTTGAAGCCCAGAATCACGCGCTGCCCTTCTTCTTCGATGACCAGGGCATCGCGCACCCGCTCACCGTCCCCACCCACCAAAGGCAACAGGCTGCGCCCCTGGATCCCATTGAACGGCGCAACTCCGGCCCGCTCGAGAATGGTGGGGGCAATATCGATGGTGCTGGCCAAGGCCTCTTCGCTGACCCGCCCGCCCGCAGCCCCACCCGACCCAGCCGGCTCACGCCAGATGAATGGTACGCGGGTCAAGCCACGATAATGAATGGGGCCTTTCAGCATCAGCTGATGATCGCCCAAGTAATCGCCATGGTCGCTGGTGAAGATGACGACGGTGTTCTGATCCAGTCCATTTGCCTTCAGCGCGGCCATGATGCGGCCCACCTGATGATCGATGTTCGAGATCGAACCGTAGTTCAACGCAAGCGCTTCACGGGCCTCACGGGCGTTACAGGCAAAGATGGCCGGCGTATGCTTGATGGCCGTGCCGTCGTCGCGCTTGTTGCGCACCCATTGCACATGGGGCGGCGGGGCATGCGGCGAATCAAACGAAGGCGACAGCGCCATGTCCTCCGGCTTGTACATGTCCCAATACTTACCGGGCGGCGTGAATGGATGATGGGGATCCGGAAACGAGCATTGCAAGAAGAAGGGGCTGCCCTGGCGCGCGAACTGCTCCAAGTGGCGCACGGTCTCATTGCCGATGTAGGCTGTGGGGTAAAGCTCCTCGGGCACCCGTGTGCGCCATGCCTGCCGAATGCGCGTCAGCTCGTAATCTGGCTCTGGAATGGCCGCCTCGGGTCCGATGAGCTTTTCCACGTCCGGATGCTGTTCACGCAACCAATAGCGGTAGTGCCCATGGACGTCGTCACTGTGATCGTCGACCAGACGCACCTGCTCGAAACCGTAATATGGAAGGTCCAGGCTGTAATCATCGCGCTCGAGCCACAGGCGGCGCTTTTCCTGATCATAATTTCCGGGTTCGGGATCGCGCGCCTCCACCGCCAGCCTGTCCTGCGGACGGGCCGGCCAGCTCGGCGGAATGTCGGTCATGTTCTGCAGGTGCACCTTGCCGACCAGAGCAGTCTGATAGCCGGCGCCGCGCAGCATGTCCACGAACGTGGTCGACCGCAACGACAAGGGGATGCCATTGTGACGAGAGCCATGCGCGGAGGGATAACGTCCGGTCATCAGACTGGCACGGTTCGGCATGCAAATGGGCGTGGCCACATGCATGTTCCCTGCCCGCCAGCCGGCCTGGGCCAAGGCATCGAGCTGCGGAGTCTGGACCACCCGATTGCCATAACAGCCCAGATGGTCGGCACGATGCTGGTCCGTGATGATCAGCAGGAAATTCACAGGCGCCTTCTGCATGATGCTTACTCGGACTTGATGCCTGCGGCATCCACGGCCTTCTTCCAGAAGCCCATGCCATCCTCGACCTGCTTGCCGAACGCCTGGGGAGACATGAATTCCGCCTGCATGCCCTGATCCTCCAGCGTCTTCTGCAGCTCGGGCGAGGACAAGGATTTCTGCAAGGCATCGCTCAGTGTCTTGATACGCTCCGACGGCGTGCCTTTGGGGGCAAACAACCCCAGCCACGAACTGACCGCGGCATCGGGGGCCGCATCGGAGAAATACTGGACATTCGCCGGAACATTCTTGAACTTGCGGTCGTTGGCCACCGCCAGCACCTTGACTTTGCCCGATTCGATGAAGGATTTGGCCGGCGCGATGCCGCCGATCATCAGGGGTACGGTGTCCCCCACCAGATCCACCATGGCCGGGCCGGCCCCCTTGTAGGGAATATGCGTAAGCTGCAGATCCTTGGATTTCTTGAGCAGCTCCATCGCCAACTGGTGCACCGTGCCCTGACCGGGCGAGGCGTAGCTGTATTTGCCCGGCTCTTTGCGGATCAGTGCGATGGCCTCATCCAGGTTGTTCGCGGGGAAAGAGGCATTAGCCAGCAGCACCACGACGTTCTCCGCGACAAAGCCCACCGGCTCGAAGCTCTTCACCGCATCGTAGTTCAGCTTGTACATGTAGCTGTTGATGCCATTGGTGTTGGTGGTGCCGAACAGCAAGGTGTAGCCGTCCGCCGCGGCGCGCGCCACCTGTGTGGCGGCAATGCTGCCACCCGCCCCCGCCTTGTTCTCGACGATGATCTTCCAGCCGGTGTCCTTGGCCAATTGGTCGGCCAGAACCCGGGCGGTGATGTCGCTCGCGCCACCCGGCGCAAACGGAACCACGATGGAAATGGGCTGTTCCGGATAAGCACCCTGGGCGAATGCGGGGCCGGCCATCAGAACAGCGAGTCCCGACAGCAGTCGGGCAAAAGTCTTGTGCATGGTGTGTCTCCAGGTCTTTGGGTCTTTGCGTCTTCCATGGCCGGAAGAGGCACTCGTAAGGGAGTGCCCAGTTTGCCATCAAGATCACTTAACGTAAAATGAATACATCCTTAATAAACATAACTAAAAATGTAAGTACGATCGGATCGCTGCCATCATGACCACCTTCCATCTCAAGGCGCGCCACGTTGCGCTGCTGCTTTCTCTGGATAAAACCCGCCACCTGGGGCAAACGGCCGAAGCGCTCAGCATGAGCCAGCCCGCGGCCTCGAAATCGCTCTCACAACTCGAAGAGCAACTGGGCCAGATCCTGTTCGAACGAAGCGGCGCAGGAACACACCCCACCCAGGCAGGTGAGATGGTCATCGCCCATGCCCGAAACCTGACCGGGGCGGCCGACCGCCTGGCGACGGATCTGCATGCCTTGCAACAAAGGGATCAGCGCGTGCTGCGGATAGGAATCCTGCCTTCGGCCTCCATCCACATCACCCCTCGGCTTGTCAGCACGCTGCTGGCCTGGGACGAAAATCTCGACATCAGCATCCATGAGGGCCTGTTGCACGAGCTGCTGGACAGCCTGCTGGATCGACAACTCGATTGCGTGGTGGGCCGGACCACCAGCCGCATCGACTCCAGCCAGATCGAAGGCTATTTTCTATACGAAGACCCTGTCGCGATCGTCTGTGGCGCCGACAACCCGCTGACGCGGGAGCCTAGCCCGGCCCCCTCCGAATTGGCCGAATCCATGTGGATACTGCCGATCGCCGGCTCAGTGATGAGCGATCGCATGGATGAAATGTTCGACCGCCTGGGCATGACCCGGCCCAGAAAGCGTATCCACTCCAATGCCATCCTGACAAATATCCGCCTGATCAATGCCCACCACTGGATCGCCGCGCTACCGCGGGTCATTGCCGAGCATTTTGAGAGCCAGGGCAGCCTGCGCATCCTGCCCGTCGACACCCGCGTCAACTTCGGCAACATGCAGGTTCTGGTGCGCAAGGAGCCCGAGCGCAGCCCCTTGGTGCAAGCGGTCATCGACTCGCTGACAGCCCAGTTCACGCATGGGCGATGACCAAGCCTGATCCAATAACCGGGCAACAAAGCCGGGCAACAAAAAAGCACCTAAGTTTCCTTAGGTGCTTTTTTATTCACATTTCGATGGTGGGTGCTACAGGGGTCGAACCTGTGACCTACGCCTTGTAAGGGCGCCGCTCTACCAACTGAGCTAAGCACCCCTTTGTCGTTCTTGACAGCCTGTAGCAAGACAGGCGTGGGGCGACTACACCTCGTGTGAAACGAGCGGGGATTATACCCCGCCCGATGCCGACGCGCAAATGCGTCTTTTAGTTGACAGCGTCCTTCAGGGCCTTGCCGGGACGGAACTTGGGCACACGGGCCTTCTTGATCTTGATGGCCTCGCCGGTGCGGGGGTTGCGACCGGTGCGGGCGGCGCGCTCGGAAACGGCAAAGGTGCCGAAACCCACCAGGGTCACGGAGCCTTTCTTCTTGAGCGTGGTTTTGACGGCACCGATGAATGCTTCGAGAGCACGGCCGGCGTCGGCCTTGCTCAGATCTGCCTTGGTGGAGATGTGTTCGATGAGCTCGGTTTTGTTCATTAAGGTTTACCCCAAAAAATTATTATGGCCAAGCATAGCGTGTCGCTTTGCCCGACAGACTTACATAAAAACGCAGCGCTCGCGGCGCCGCCTTTTTTGACTGCATGAAATCGACTGCTGCGGGTACCAATTGCCAGCCGACACGGCCTGAACACGGCCCCGCCTGCCAGCTAACGCGTATTAAGCCTATGAAATAAACGAGTGTCAAGCAAAAAATCGCTCAAAACCCGCACCATTACTGACTTTTTTGCAAAGCTCAGGCATCAAGGGCCTGGTCGAAATCATGAGTGAGGTCGGCAATATCCTCGATCCCGACCGAAACGCGCAACAAGCTGTCGGCAATCCCCATCTGGGCGCGTCTCGCCGGCCCCATTTCATGGTAGATGGTATGCGCCACAGGCAACACCAGGGTGCGCGTATCACCCAGATGCGTGGCCAGAATCAACACGCGCAGGCAGTTCAGGAAATCGAACACATCGATGCCGTCGACCAGTTCCACTCCCAGCAGCGCGCCGTAGCGCTTGCCGAACAGTTCACCGGCGCGAACATGCTGGCCATGGGAAGGCAAGCCTGGGTAGTGGACCTTGGCAACCTTGGGGTGCGCCTGGAGATGATGCGCCAGCGCCATGGCATTGGCGCAGGCCCTGTCCATGCGCAGCGCCAGCGTTTCCGCGCCGACCGCGATCCGGTGGGCAGAATCGGACGACAAGGTGCCGCCCATGTCACGCAAGCCCTTTTTCTTGATCTGGGTCAGGCCCCACTGCACGGGACTACCCGTACGGTACTGTTCGGCGATCGCCTCGTAACCGGTCCAATCGTACAGGCCGGTGTTGGTCACCGCCCCGCCCAAGGCATGGCCATGGCCGCCGATATACTTGGAAAGGGAGTTGACGACCAGAGACGCCTGCACATCGATGCCACGGAGCAACCAGGGCGTCGACAAGGTATTGTCGAGTACATAGACGAGATTGCGAGCGCTGCACCATTCGCCGATGGCCTTCATGTCAGCCACCTGCGTTCCCGGGTTGGCGATGGATTCGACAAACACCATGCGGGTCTCGGGCCGCCATGCCGCCTTGACGCTTTCGACATCGGTTGCGTCGACGAAAGTCACCTCAACGCCCAGCCCTGCCAGGGTTCCGAGCAGGCTGTTGGTATTGCCGAAGATGTACTGGCTCGAGATGAGATGATCGCCCTTGCGCAGCAAGGTGAGGAACGTGGCCGTCAAGGCCGCCATGCCCGAAGCGAAGGTCACCGTTCCGACGCCGCCTTCCATCTGTGTGATCTTGCTCTCGAGCGCGGCGGTCGTGGGGGTGCCCTGGCGCGCGTACGTGAAACCGGCCTTGCCCTGGAATACGCCCGCCAATTCGCGGGAATCGGAAAAGGCATACTCGGACGACGGGTGCAGAGGCTTGTGAATGGCGCCGTGCTCGACCGACGCGCGGCGATCCGAATGGAGGATAGTAGTGGTGAATCCGTTCTTGGACATGATGCAGAGAAATAAGTGATCGCAAAAATGCGGGCCGTGCGCAATCAGCGCGGAAAACGCTGGCGCACCGACTCGTACAGGCACACAGCGCTGGCCACGCTGACATTCAGGCTTTCGACGGAACCGGCCATGGGGATGGTGACCAGCTCGTCGCAGGTCTCGCGGGTCAGGCGCCGCATGCCCTCGCCTTCGGCCCCCATGACCCAGGCCATGGGACGGCGCGCGTCGACCGAATAAAGGTTGCCTTCGGCCTCGTCGTCGGTGCCCACCAGCCAGATGTCCCGTTCTTTCAGCTGTCGCATGGTGCGAGCCAGATTGGTCACCATGATGTAGGGAACGGTGTCCGCCGCCCCGCAGGCCACGCGCTGCACCGTACTGCCCAACCCGACCGCCCGATCGCGTGGCGCGATGACGGCATGCACGCCGGCGGCGTCGGCGGTCCGAAGACAGGCGCCCAGGTTGTGCGGATCGGTGACCCCGTCCAGGATGAGCAGCAAAGGCGCCTCACCCTTGCTTTCGAGTTGGTCGAGCACTTCGTCGACGTCGGTGGCCAGCGTATTGGCCTCGGCCAGCGCCACGACACCCTGATGCCGGACCCCGCGGGCCAGGCCGTCCAGCCGTTCAACGGGCACCGGGTGTGTGCGCAAGCCCGCGGCCTGGGCCTGGGCGATGAGGGACTGCATGCGTTTGTCGCGGCGCGAGGCCTCGACATACAGCTCTTTGATGGACGACGGCGCATGGCGCAGCCGCGCGGTCACGGCATGAAAGCCGGCCAGAACCTGATGGGATGACATAGTATTCCTGGAAGTCAGCCCATCAATTTTCTCACACCCGCCGCTCGAATGGGTCAATGACGCGAGCGCACGGACTTCTTGCCGGCCGGAGGCTGGCGCGTCCCGTGCTTGGCTGCCGCCCGGCGTTGCCGCGCGGTCGTGCCCTTGAGAGCCTCCGGCTTGGTCGGGGCCGCCTTCTTGACCTTGCGCGATGGTTCGGTACCGGCCCTTTCCTTGCTCACCGCCCGGTTCAGTTCCTTGAAGGTCGTGCCCTTGACCAATCGGAACTCGATACGGCGCGCCTCCAGATCGACCCGCGCCACCTGCACCTGTACGGCATCGGTGAGGCGATAACGTATGCCGGTGCGTTCTCCGCGCAGTTCGTGCATGGCCTCGTTGTACTGGAAATAGTCGGAACCCAGCTCGGACACATGGACCATGCCTTCCACGAACAAAGTATCCAGAGTGATGAACAGCCCGAACGGCGCCACCCCCGTTACCCGTCCGCTGAAGACTTCGCCGACATGCTCCTTGACGAACCAGCACTTGAGCCACGCTTCGACATCCCGCGAGGCTTCGTCCGCACGGCGCTCGGCAGCGGAAAGCAGAATGCCGAGCTTTTCCCACACTGCATGCTCGCGCTCTCCCCTGGGCAGGGACGCCACGGCCTGGACGTCGTCCACCGCCGGCACATAGCGATCCTTGCGCATGATGGATTTGATGACCCGATGGGTGAGCAGATCCGGATAGCGGCGGATGGGCGAGGTGAAGTGTGCATAGTGCTCGTACGCGAGACCGAAATGGCCGGATTCCTCGGGGCTGTAGATGGCCTGTTGCAATGAACGCAGACACATGGTCTGCAGCACTTCGTAATCGGGGCGTCCGCGCGCCTCCAGGATGAGCTTGGCGTAATCGGCGGTGGTCGGTTCGTCGCCGCCGCCCAGCGTCAGCCCGAGGTTGCGCAGGTAGTCGCGCAAGGCCGTCAATTTTTCCGGCGTTGGGCCTTCATGCACGCGATAGAGCCCGATGCGCTTGTTCCGCTTCATGAAATCGGCCGCGCAGGTGTTGGCCGCCAGCATGCATTCCTCGATGAGCTTGTGCGCATCGTTGCGCTCGTAAGGCACGATCTGCTCGATGCGCCCCAGGGGATTGCAGATGATCTTGGTTTCGATGGTGTCGAAATCGATGGCGCCGCGCTTGACCCGGGAACCGGACAGCAATTGATATAGCTCGTAAAGATCCCGGACGTGGGGGTAGACGCCAGCCATGGCCTGGGCCGCCGGCCCCGAAGGCTGCTGCAACGCCGCCCAGACATCAGTATAGGTGGTGCGGGCATGCGAATGGATGACCGCATCGTAGAACTGGTAGGCGGTGACCGTACCCGCCTTGGCGCCGTTGGCGGGAATCACCATGTCGCACACCAGGACCAGCCTGTCGACGTCCGGGTTCAAGGAACAGATGCCATTGGACAGCGCCTCGGGCAACATGGGAATCACACGGCGGGGAAAATAGACACTGGTCCCCCGGGTCATGGCGTCGTCATCCAGCGGTTCGCCCGGCCTCACGTAATGGCTGACGTCCGCAATGGCCACCAGCAGCCGCCACCCCGGACGCTTGCGCGCCTCGGTGCCCAGCTCGATCGGCGCGCAGAACACCGCATCGTCGAAATCCCGCGCATCCTCGCCGTCGATGGTGATGAAAGGCAGATCGCGCAGATCGACACGTCCCCGCAGTTCTTTGGGCTGGACGGTGGACGGAAGCCGATCGGCCTGCTTGAGCGTCGCATCGGAAAAATCCACCGGCACGTCGAATTTGCGCACGGCAATCTCGATTTCCATGCCAGGGTCGTCGATTTCGCCCAGCACTTCGATCACGCGGCCCAGCGGTTGGGTATGGCGCGTCGGCTGCTGGACGATCTGGACTGTGACGACCTGACCGTGCTCCGCGCCGGCGGCATCCGCCGACGGAATGAGGATGTCATGCTTGATGCGCTGGTCCTCGGGCACGACGATGAAGGCGCCGCGCTCGCGCAAGAAGCGCCCCACCAGCTTGTTGGTGCGCCGCTCGACAACTTCGACAATGGTCGCCTCAGGCTTGCCACGGTATTCGCCGTCAAGCTTGGCCAGGACTCGGTCGCCGTGCAAGACCTTGAGCATTTCCCGCGGGGAAAGGAAAAGATCCGGGCCGCCATCGTCGCGCACCAGGAAACCGAAACCGTCCCGGTGTCCCTGGACACGGCCGGCAATGAAATCTGTTTTCTTGGACAGTGCAATCTGTCCTGTGGTCGTACGCAGAATCTGCCCGTCGCGCTCCATGGCGCCAAGGCGGCGCTCGAAGCCGGTCGACACGGGCACCTGCACCTCCAGCGAGCGGGCCAGAGACTCGACGGCCATGGCTTTACCGCTGGATCGCAAGGCATTCAGAATGGCCTCGCGGCTGGGCACATCGGGGTCGAAATCGGGAGGCAGCGAAGGACCGCCGTTTTGGATGTCGTCACTGTCTTCGTTGTTGTTTTTGGATCGCTTGATCAAGGAGTTCATCCCAAAAATTAAAAAAAAACCACAAACACTTTACACGCGAAAAAATTTCTGTGTATAATTTCGTTCTCTTGATGTTCGCAAGGTTACACAAAACCTCTTCCTTGCAAAAGGAAGCCGCAAGAAAACTGTTAGTACTTTACAGCGTTCTTGTGGCCGGCAGATGAAACATCAGCGCTTTAACGACGGAAACGTCAAGCTGATGTGCAAGAAGCTGAAGATTATGTTAAACTAGCAAACTTCAACGTGCCCAGATGGCGGAATTGGTAGACGCGCATGGTTCAGGTCCATGTGCCGCAAGGTGTGGAGGTTCGAGTCCTCTTCTGGGCACCACCCTAATTCCCGAAAACCCCGTAGACCAAAAGTTTACGGGGTTTTTTGTTGGGGCTTACGCCCATGGCAGACAGACTGGCATTTGCACCATGACTCAACGCCCCGGACGCGCCAAGCCACAGACCCTCGAGGACGAAGTCCTTCGATTTGCGCTCGCTCACCCCGAACTGGGGCAATTTTCCGCGGCCCGCGCCCTGACACAGGAAGGCGTCCCGGTGTCGGCGTCTACTGTGCGCAACATCTGGAAGAAGCATGGGCTGGAAACCAGCTACCAGCGTCTCACTGCGCGGACACAAGAGTCTGCGCACGCCCCTTCCGCCCCTTTATCGGACACACAGCGCACCCTGCTCAAACGCGAGCGCTTCAACCGCAAGCTCATGGCCCAGGCCAGGCAAAAATCGGAACCCTTATCGGAACTGCGGCGCGAGCAGCTGCTTCTGGCCGCCGCAAAGATCTTTGCCCAGAAAGGCTATGCTGCCACGTCGTTGCGGGAAGTCTGCGCTGCGGCCGGCATCCAGCCCGCATCGCTGTACTACCACTTCCCATCCAAAGAAGAGCTTTTTGCCACTGTGCATGCCTTGGGCATGGCCCGGATCCTCTCGGTGCTGGACGAGACCGCCGCCCGTTACGACGATCCCTGGACGCGCCTCGAAGAGGCTACGGCCACAGCACTCAAATTCATGCTCGATGCCAGCGAACTGGCCGTGGTCGTCAGGGTGGATACCTCGGCCCGCTTCCGACCCAGCCTGCAGCGCCGGCTGGACGCCGACCGCGCAGCCTATGAAGACCGTTTCCGTGCGCTGATCGACGCCCTGCCCGTGCACGACAGCGCTGATCGCACCCTGCTTCGGCTTGCCCTGCTGGGCGCCATCAACTGGACCCATGTCTGGTATCGGCCCGGCCGCCTCTCGCCCGAAGAGATCGGCCGGGGCTTCATCCGCAGTATGTTCAGCCGACCCGCCATGCGTTGAGCGGTGCTAAGCCCCGGCATCAAGGTCGACAAGCTCTTTCTTGAGCACCTTGCCCGCGGGACTCATCGGCAAGCTCTCGCGAAACACCACGATTCTCGGCACCTTGTAGGCGGCCAGGCGGGCCGCGCAGAATGCCGTGACCGCCTCCACCGTCAAGGCGGCGCCCGGCTTGGGCACGACCACGGCTTTGACCACCTCACCCAGAATCTCGTGCGGCGCGCCCACGACCGCAGCCGCCGCGACGCCATTGCATTTCAGGAGCAGGTCCTCGATCTCCGCCGACGAAATCTTGTGGCCGCCGGAGATCACCTGATCGCGCAATCGCCCGACGATGTAGAAATACCCATCCCCATCCAGGCGGGCCAGATCCCCCGTATTGAACCACCCGTCAGAAAAGGCGTCGGACGTGCGCTGCGGATCCTTGAAATAGCCCGGCATCAGACGTTCGGAACGGACCTGCAATCGTCCGACCTCATCGACGCCCACCGGACGCCCCTCGTCATCCAGAATACGCACCTCGGCCCCTGGCACAAGCCGGCCCGTCGAGCCGGCCGGCATCGGATGTTCGTCGCGCACGTCGAAGGAGAAAATCGGAGTGCATTCCGACAGCGCGTAATACTCCAGAATGGCTTGGCCGATTCGGCGTGAAAACTCGTCCTTGATCGTCGGGGCGATGACCGCCCCCGACGACGCCACCAGGCGCAGGGAAGCCGTATCGTAGTCGCAGCCGCTATCCCGCAGATGCTCGAGCATCATGCCGAACATCGCGGGAACCCCGACGATGGCCGTGGCGCGATGCCGCTCGATGCCCTCCAGAACACGCACCGGATGGAACTTGCGGAACAGCAGCACCGACGCCCCATGGCACAGCGCCACATACGAGGCCGTAAAGAGGCCAAAAACGTAAGACAAGGGCAAGGCGCACACAAAACGGTCGTCGGCGGAAATCTCCCATTGCCTGCCCAAAGCGAGGGCCGACTGGATTTCCATACGGTCCGACGCCTGGACGCCCTTGGGCCGCGCGGTCGTGCCAGATGTGTGAATGACCAGGGCGATATCGTCCTCGGAACGCTCGGCCCCGGCCGCATGCAACGGCGGCTGCGCCGCGGCCTCGGCCATGAGTCCCTCAAGCGGTAAAGTTGGCACGTCCAGCCCCCGCGCATCCAGGGATCGGACAAAACGCTCCCGGCCGACCTCATCCGTGATGGCAAGCACCGGCCGGCTGTTGGAGACGATATAGCCGATTTCCTCGTCGAGCAGATCCGCATTGATGGGAAACAGCGTTCCCCCGCAACGCAACACCGCCAAGTAGACAATATAGTATTCGGGGCAGTTCACGGCGAACAGGCAGACGCCACCGCCCGGGCCGACGCCCGCCCTTTTGAGCACCGACGCCACTCGGAGGGAATGCCCCACCAGGTCTCCGTAGCTCAGTGCGCGATCTTCAAAAATGACCGCCGTCTTTCCAGGATCGCGTTCGGCATGCGCATCGATCAGGCTCAACGCCGTCAGCGGACGCATCGCGGTATCATTGCCTGCCTTGCCGTTCATGCCAGCCCCCATGGATGCCCGTCCCCATTCAAGAGGCGCCGCGCGATGATCTGCTTCTGGATTTCGTTGGTGCCTTCCGTGACGATGTAGAACGGCGCCTCGCGGTAATAGCGCTCGGCGGGAAATCCGGCCACATAGCCGTAGCCGCCGTGAATCCGAACGCAATTCAGGGTCACCTCGCCGCAGGTTTCGCCGGCCACCAGCTTGGCCATGCCCGCAATCATGTCGCATCGCCCCCCGGCATCCTTCATGCGGGCCGCTTCGAGCGTCAAGGTTCTCGCCGCCACGGTCTTGGCCGCCATGTCGGCCAGGATGGACTGCACGGCCTGGTGCCCGGCGATGGGCCCGCCAAACGCCTCGCGCTCTCGAGCGTAACGGGTGGCCGCGTTCAGGGCCGATCTCGACAGGCCGACCGCCGAGGCCGCAATGGCGATCCGGCCGGTTTCGAGCGCATCGAGCATCTGCGCAAGCCCCTTCCCTTCTACACCGCCCACGAGTTGCCCCGCATCGAGCTCGACGTCGTCAAACAGCAGTTCCGTCGTGTCCACCTGCCGGAAGCCGAGCTTCCGGGCGTGCGCCCCGACAGTGAACCCCGACATGCCTTTTTCGAGGATGAACAGGCTGATGCCGTCCTTGCCCCCCGGCTCGAGAGAGGGCGTCTTGGCCAGGACCACGCACACCGATGCCCGCTCGCCGTTGGTGATGAAGACCTTGCCGCCCTTCAGGCGATACCCGCCTTCGCCGGTGCGTCGTGCCGTGGCGCGTATCGCCTGCAAATCGGAACCGGCGGAAGGCTCCGTCAAGGCGATGGCGCCGCGCAGTTCGCCGCTTGCCATGCGGGGCAGGTAGCGGGCCTTCTGCTCGGGCGTGCCATGCCGCGCCAGGATGGAGGACGCAGAACAATGACTGTTGATGAAACTGGGCAGACTCGCCCAGCCTGCCGCCAATTCTTCCATGATGCGCGCATACGTCGACACCGACAGGCCCAATCCGCCATACTCAGGCGGAATCGCAATGGAAAACAGCCCCATCTCGGCCATGCCGGCAATGATGGCGTCGGGATAGGCATCGCTGTCCTCCAAGGCCTCGGCCCGCCCTTCGATCTCCCGGCTCACAAAACGCTGAACGCCTTCGACCAGTTCCTTGTCAAAATCATCAATTCGCACTTCACCCCTCCTTGCCTGTCTTTGAGCCTGCGCCTGCGCAGGCTTGTCTGTACTGATCGATCTTATCCACGAACTCGCCGGGAATCGCCATGGATTTCATGGTGGCCAAGCCGGTGAACACGACCGTGAAATCGCCCACGAATGCCGTCACGCCCCGCACATTGCCCTCCACCCGAAACGACAGGGAAGAGCGCCCCATGCGGGAGACCGCGACCGAGGTTTCCAGCAAATCACCCGGCCTGAGCGGCGCCGTGAAATCCAGCTCGGCGTGGACGAAGGGGCAGGTCATGCCTCGCGTGGTGTTGAGGGCATACCAATCCGCGCCGAGCACGTCGGCGTACCAACTGTCGATGGCATCGAGTGCATAGTCGAAAAAACGCACGGTGTAGACGATGCGTGCCGCATCGGTTTCTCCGAACCGGATGGTTCGTCTGTGTATGTACATGGCCCCTCCTCCCAATGCAGAATATAACTTATCAATCAAACATTCGACAAGTTATTTTGAATCGAAAAAAATCGGGCGGCAGAATGGCGCGAGGTATCAGAACGACAAGCGCATCGTCACATGTTCGATGCCGGCGTCCAGATACATGCCGCCTTCGACGATGAACCCCATGGCTTCATAGAAGCCTTGCGCATGGCATTGAGCGGAAAGCACGACGGCCCGGTCGCCCCGCCTGCGGGCCTGGTCGATCAAAGCCCGCAGCAGGGCCGTCCCCACCCCGTGCCCGCGCCACTCGCGCCGTACCGCCATCCTTCCGATATGACCATCCCGCAGAAGCCGGCCCGTCCCCACGCAGCGTCCTTCGCAGTCAAGGGCGATCGCATGCAGGCAGTGGGGGTCTTCAGCATCCAGTTCGAGCTCGACAGGGACATGCTGTTCCAGCACGAAGACCTCGTGCCTGACAGCCGACGCCTGCGTGCGCACCTCCGCCCAGGGATGCAGTTCCACCGTGAATTCCATCATTGATCATTTCCTCCCGCGGCGCCCATCCGTCAGGGCCGCCACCCTATGGTAAAAGAGAAGCGGCGCCGGACGCCCCCGATGCACACAACAATTTCTAACACTTGATCAGGGTTTCCACTGAATCAGACCTCTTGCATGGGGAGCGACGCAGATCTATCGTTAACTCACTGCCGCTCGGCAGTTCGATCGCCCCAGAGGCGGTCCAAATACACCACGTGATCGTTGGTGTTCCCTGCCCTACCGGCAGCAAGGCCCCGCCAAAAGGTGGGGCCTTTCGTTTTCTGCGCCATCGCCCCATTTTGGGTTTTCGCAACAACTCCACTGTTCCCCGCGCCAGAAACCGGCGGTGTTAACCCTCGTCCTGCAAAATTTTCTTGCATCCGGTCTCAGTTTCGAGACATATTCATATGTACTCATATACAAATAGATACTGACATGCCGCGCGGGGCAGGAATCAGGCTTGGATTTGACTGCTTCATGTCACGGACCCGTCGCGGTCCTTGGGTATATCCGTCATCGACTTGATCGAGGAGTTTGTATGGGTTCCATTCTGATTGCCAGTGCGCTGCCCATTGTTCGTCTCGGTTTGAGGGCTGTCCTGCGCGAAGTGAAGCCTGAAGCACCGGTGCAGGAAGCCGGCACGGCAAGGCAGATCGAAGACCTTGCTTGCGCCGACACGATGCTGGCCATTATCGACCCGGACATTCCCGAGCTGAACCCGGTTGTCCTGAGCCAACACTTGCTGCGCAACACCCCCGAACTGCCTATTCTGTTCTATGGCGGACACAACCCCGGGCTCTATGCCTCGATTTCCATGAAGCTGGGCCTGGCGGGCTACCTGAGCGCCGATGCCGACCATGCAACCATCGTGGCCACGATACGCACCATCCTGGGCGGCATGCGCTGCCTGCCGCGCCAACCCATTGGCGACACCTCGGCCACCCGGCTGCAGACGCTTTCGCAAAAAGAACTAACCGTGCTGATGCTGCTCAAGCAAGGGCTGCGCAACAAGGATATCGCCGAAAAACTCTACCTCAGCGAAAAGACCATCAGCGCCCATAAACGCAACATCCTGAGCAAGCTGAACATCCGCGCCATCGCGCAGCTTTCCGACACGCAACAGGAAATCCTCGAAGACCAACTGGCCTTGTGCTGAGACTAAACAGCCTAGGCCGAACAGCGGATCTCGGTAGGCGGCTTCCCACACGGCGCCTACGCACTTCATCCGATCACCCGAATCCGATTCTTAGAACACCACAGAAAAAACTAAGAATTTTCTATTTCTTCACGATACAGGATTTACATGCTGACACGTCATGTAGGATGAATTTACCCGATTCCACACGGGCGAGGAGCCAAGGCAATAGGGCTACGGCGAATCAAAAATCATTCAATCAGTCGTGCATATATTTTGGAGACTCACCATGCGTAGATTCCTCAAATCCCTGTCTCGAGACGAACGCGGCGTCAGCGCCCTGGAATACGCCATTCTGGCGGCGATGATTATTGGGGTGGTTATTACGGCATTGACGGCGTTTGGGCCTAGCCTTAAGACAGCGTTCGAGGCGTTAGGAACAAAGGTAGAAACCCAGGTTACCGGCGGCACTCCAGCAACATAACCCCTGGCGTCTTTTTCACTATCATGCCTGCCTCTGCACTCGCCGCTCTCCCTCTCACCGCCCCCGTCCTGCTCGGCGCAGCCGGCATGCTGGCGGTTCTGGCCTGGAGGGATCTGGCCAGCCGGCGTCTGCCCAACGTCTGGGTGGGCGCCTATGCGGCCAGCTTCCTGCTGTACGCCTGGGCGGCGGGGCTGGGGTGGGCGCAGCTGCAGGCGCATCTGCTCTACGGCGCGATTGCCTTTGTCGTGATGGCCCTGCTCTTCGCCTTGCGGCTCATGGGCGGAGGCGACGTCAAGCTGTGGGCGGCACTGATGCTGTGGGCGGGGCCGCAAGGCGCCGTGACGGCGCTGGTCATCGCCTCGCTGGGCGGCGGCCTGCTGGGAGTGTTCGGGTGGCTGTCGCAGCGGGCCATGCGGCGCAAGCGCCGGCCCGCCGGCGCGCCGCTGCTACGCATGCTGTCCGCCGCGCGAGGCGTGCCCTACGGCACTGCCCTCGCGGTGGCGGGCCTGTATCAACTCTGGACGGTCGCCATGACGTCCACATAATGCACATTCGCAGAAATCATGCGGTACCCCATGGCGCTCGCAAGAAGTGGCAGGAGTCCGCAGCCCAGGGAGGGGAACCATGTCCACACCGCTGAAATTCGTTCTGCTCATCATCGGTGCCGCCATTCTGGCCTTGGCCGCCCGGACCCTATTCGCCAATATCAATGGCAGGAATCATGCCGCCGACCCTCAGATCCAGGTGCGCATGGCCGCGGCTGACCTGCCGGCCGGCCTGCTGCTGCGCGAAGAAGATCTTGAGTGGAAGCCCATGAACAAATCGGCCGTGCCCGACGGGGCCCAGATCAAGGGGCGGGCCGCCGACGGTATCACCGGCGCCTTGCTGCGTCGCGACACCAAGGCTGGCGCCATCCTGCTGGCGCGCGACATCATCCGCCCCGACGCCCCGGGCTTTCTGGCGGCGGCGCTCAAGCCCGGCATGCGTGCCGTCTCCGTTCCCGTGGACAATGTCTCGGGCAATGCCGGCCTGATCCAGCCCGGCGACTTCGTCGACATGATCCTCATCCAGCAAGCTCGCAAGAACGACGAACTGGACAGCGACCGCGCCCGCTCGGTGGTCAGCGAAACCGTGGTCGAGAACGTGCGCGTCATCGCCGTGGGCTCGGTGTTCCAGCACCAGCCCGCCTCCCCCGACAACACAAAGACCTCCACGCCCGCCCGCACCGTGACCATCGAAGTCACGCCCCGCGCGGCCGAGGCGGTCACGGTGGCCTCCCGGTTGGGCACCCTTTCGATGGCGCTGCGCAGTTTCGCCATCACCGACCCCAAAAAGGCACTGAACGACCCGACGGGCTCCGTCGTGGCCTGGAGCGAAGCCCCCGGCAAATCGCAGCCTGTCTGGGCCGGCGATATTTCGCGCGCCATCGCCACGCATCCTCCTGCTCCCGCGGAAGAACCCAAGACAGTCAAGGTCGTCATTCCGCGTGAGATCACCGTTATCCGCGGATCGAAGCGCGACCAGCAGAAACTCGGCGGCGCATCGCCGGGATCGGACGATTGAGGCCGCCATGCCCCGGGCAGTGGCCCGGGCAATTGCCAGAAGAACATGAATTTCCGCGTCGCAACGAGGAGCACAAATGAAGAAGCGCATCGCGAGCAGCAAGAGAGGTCTGGGTGCACTCCTGGTCGTCGCCGCCCTGTGGGGCGGCGCGCCCGGCATCGGCCATGCCGCCCCGCTTTCCGTGGGTGAAGGCCAGTTGGTCCGCTTTCAAGGTGTTGCCAAGACGGTGTTCGTGGCCGACCCTGACATCGCCGACGTTCAGGTTCCCTCCGAAGGCGCCGTGCTGGTCATGGGCAAGCGATCGGGCCAGACCACCTTGTATGTGATCGGCGAATCCGGCCAGACCCTGGTGCAGCAGCGCATTGTCGTGCGGCACAACGTGGCCGAAATCTCCGACGTGCTGCGACAGCGCTTCCCCAACTTGCGTATTTCCCTGGAATCTGCCCCTGGTTCACTGATGATCGGCGGCACCGTGCCCAATGCCGAAACGGTGGATGCCATCACCCGCACGATTCAGTCCTACCTGGGCGCAAAGGACCAGCTCATCAACCGGCTGGCCATCAGCAGCCCGACCCAGGTGTATCTGCGGGTCAGGGTCACCGAGGTATCGCGGGCCATCACGCAGAAACTGGGCATCAACTGGTCGGCCATCACCTCGCCCGGCAACTTCTTTGCCGGTGTGATCAGCGGCCGAGCTTTCCAGAACATTCTCGGCACCTTTGTCAACGGCGATGACGGCATGAACTTCGCCTCGACCGGCGTTTACGGCGCCGCGCGCGAAGGGGGCTATTCCTTCCTGGGCGGCTATGCCAAAGAGGGCCGCTCCATCCAGGCCATGCTGGACGTCCTGGACCAGGAAGGCATGATCAGCGTACTGGCCGAACCCAACCTGACGGCCGTTTCCGGCGAGACGGCCAGCTTTTTGGCCGGCGGCGAATTCCCCATCCCGGTCAAGCAGGACCGCGACACCATGACGGTGGACTTCAAACCCTTCGGCGTGGCCCTGGACTTCACTCCCACCGTGCTCGCCGATGACCGCATCAGCATCAAGGTGCGGCCCGAGATCAGCGAGATCGACCCGAACAGCAGCATCGTCATGAACAATCTGCAGATCCCGGGCCTGACTGTGCGTCGGGTGGAGACCACGGTGGAAATGGCCAGCGGCCAAAGCTTTGCCATCGGCGGCCTGCTGCAGAACAACATTCGCGACATGGTTTCGCAGATTCCGGGGCTGGGCAAGATCCCCATCCTGGGCAAGCTGTTTTCATCGTCGGACTACCAGAACAACAAGAGCGAGCTCGTGGTCATCGTCACGCCTTACCTGGTGAAGCCCACGGACAGCACGCAACTGGCGACGCCGCTGGAAAGCCTGCGTCCCAACACGGATATCGAGTACATCCTGCATGACAAGATCGGCCTGGACCCACTGAAAGGCGATGTGCCCCGCCTGACCGGATCGGCCGGATTCGTCTATTGACGCCCAAGCCCACTGCCAGGAAACGACCATGCGCCGCCCCACCACTTCCACAACGCCCACTTGCCGGAGCCTGGCTCTGGCCGCCGCCCTCTCGACCGCCGTTGCATTGGGCGGCTGCGCTTTCCCGCGCAAGGATTACTCGGGCGTGCCCGACCCCAGCGTGATCACCCTGCGCCAAGAGGGCACCGGCCTCAAGGCCGTGCCGCCCGACTGCAAGAAGCTGGAGCAGCCTTCGCAATACAACAAGGCCGACGACCTGCGCATGAACATCGCCTTCGGCTGCGCCACCTACACCAATCTGGCGGACCAACTGGCCCGCCCGGCGGACCTGGTGTCGCCTCGCAGCTTTCCGGGGCAGTCGCCCAATACGGCCGGCGCTGCGGTCGACCGCTACAACAACGGCAAGATCATGCCCTTGCGCAGGACCATGTCTACCGATGTGGGCACCAGCGGAAAAGGCACGGGTACAGGCCGATAGGTCTGTCGGAGAGGGTACAGGAAGGAGACTGTCATGAACATGGGCGCATTTGGCAGCAAGGGCCGTGACGACGGCCGCAACGCCAGTTTCGTGGCCTACATTGCCGACGAAGCGAGCGTGCAGGAGTTCACGCGCATTGTCGAACTTCAGGGCATCAACGATGTGTCTATCGCCCGCGGCGACATTGACGCCGCTATCCAGCATCTGGGCCGCGCCGACAAGCCGCCCAAAAAACTCGTCGTCGACATCTCGGGCATCGCCATGCCCCTGCTGGCGCTGGGCAAGCTGGCCGAGGCCTGCGACCCCTCGGTGCATGTCTATGTGCTGGGCGACCAGAACGACGTCAAGCTCTACCGCAGCCTGCTGCAGGCCGGCATCCAGGATTATCTCGTCAAGCCGCTGACCGCCGACGCGCTGCGCCCCTGGCTGGAATCCGACGAAGAGCAGGCCGTCCGACGGCTGCGCACGGGCAAGGTGATTTCGGTGCTGGGTACCCGGGGCGGCGTCGGTGCGACCACCATTGCGGCCAATCTGGCCCGCCAATTGACCTCGGGCAAGGGGCTGCGCCGGGTTGTCTACCTGGACATGGATCTGTACGGTGCGGCCAGTGCCACCCTGCTGGGCCTTCCCCCCAACCATGCCCTGCCCGAGGTGCTGCAGAACATCGACCGCATCGACCCTCAGTTTCTGGAACGCACGCTGACCAACGTGGATGGCCGGCTCTATGTGCTGGGCGCCAACCTGAATTTCCCCGATGGCTTTGTCTGCGAAGCCGGTCGCATGGGTGTGTTGCTGGATGTGCTTTCACAGCATTTCCACTACGTGGTGGTCGACCTGCACAAGGCCGGCGGTCGGGCCTCGAACGAAGTCTTGTCGCAATCCGACATGGCCTGCGTGGTCTCCGATTATTCCGTGCACTCGGCGCGAACACTGACGCGCCTGCTGGTCTATGTGGAATCCCGGCCCGCTTCGCCGGCCATGTATGTGGTGCTGAACGCCTCCCGCCCACCTCGCCGCGGCCGCATCGAGGGCAAGGAGTTCACGCAGGCGATCTCGCATCCGGTCTCGCTTGAAATCGGCTATGACAGCAAGGCGACTTCCCTGGCGGAAGACCTGGGTGAGCCCCTGGCCGCGCAAAGCGACGTCACGCGCGGAATCGCCAAGCTGGCCCGGCTGATGACCGGCGATGCCGCCGGCGAAGACTCCTCGGTATCGCTGGTCGGGCGGTTCTTGCGGAGGACGGCATGATGTTCGGAAAAAAGGCCTCCAGTTCCGCCCAATCCGCAGCAGGTCAGGACCAGGACATCGCGGAAGGCACCGAAAGCGCCGTGATGGACTCGGCCCCCGAGCCCATCACAGACATCCTGCAGGTACGGTCTTCGTCCGGATCGGGAGCGGTCTCTGCGGCGGCTGAACCGCAAGCGACGATCAACACCATCGTGCGTTCCGAACACTACACAGCGGTTCGGCAGTTCGTGTTCTCCACACTGAACGTGTCGGCGGCGCTGACGCGCACCCGGGAGCAGGTGCGTGCCGACATCGAACTTCTGATCGCCGAGCTGGCCACGCGGGATCGCCTGCCCATCACCCAGCAGGAACAGGCCCGGATGTGCGGCGAAATCCTGAACGACATGTTCGGCGTCGGTCCCATCGAGCCTTTGCTGCAGGACGAATCGGTCAGCGACATCATGGTCAACGGGCCGGACCAGGTCTATGTGGAACGCCGAGGCCGCCTGGAGCTCACCCCGCTCAAGTTCCGCGACAACGCCCACCTGACCAATGTGGCCCAGCGCATTGCCGCCTCGATCGGCCGGCGGGTGGACGAAAGCAGCCCCATGGTGGATGCCCGCCTGGCCGACGGCAGCCGGGTCAACGTGATCATGCCGCCCCTGGCGCTGGACGGGGTGGCCATCTCCATACGGAAATTCTCGCGGCGCGAACTGACGCTGCCGCGCCTGGCGGTGCAAGGCAGCATGTCGCACGGCATGTCCAAGACCTTGCAGATCGCCGCGGCCAGCCGCCTGAACATCGTCGTCTCGGGCGGAACGGGCTCGGGCAAGACCACTCTGCTCAACGCCCTGTCACGTTACATCGATGCAGCTGAACGTGTGGTGACCATCGAGGACGCCGCCGAACTGCAGTTGCAGCAGCCGCATGTGGTGCGTCTGGAAACCCGTCCGCCCAATATCGAAGGACTGAACGCCGTGAACCAGGGCGATCTGGTGCGCAACGCCTTGCGGATGCGCCCGGACCGCATCATCCTGGGGGAAACGCGGGGCGCGGAGGCCTTCGATGTGCTGCAGGCCATGAACACCGGCCACGATGGCTCCATGACCACCTTGCACGCCAACTCGCCGCGCGATGCGCTGGTGCGCCTGGAAAGCATGGTGATGATGGCCAACGGCAACCTGCCGCTCTACTCCATACGGCGCCAGATTTCCAGTGCCATCCACCTGATCGTGCAGGTCGAGCGCATGCGCGACGGTGCGCGGCGGGTAACCAGCATCGTGGAGATCCTGGGGATGGAGGGCGATGTCATCATCACCCAGGACCTGTTCCGCTTCAACTTCGACACCACGGGCTACGGCAACGAAATTCAAGGCAGCTTCGACTGCACCGGCCTGCGCCCTCTCTTCGCCGAACGCGCCCGCTATCACGGCCTGGAGGCGCAACTGCTGGAGGCGATGCGAACATGACCATGGCGGACTTCATCGCCCTCTTCGCCTTTCTTGGCCTGGTGTTCATCGGGCTGGCGGCCATGACGGTACAAAGCGCGCTGCGCCAGCGCCCCACCGGTCGTGTACGCAGCCGTCTGGACAATGTGACCCAACTGGTGCGCAACCCCGTCGCGCGCCAGGCGGTGGAAGACCTGAACCGCGCCGAGCGCGACGCCCGCCGGCGGCGCCTGCGCCAGTCCATGGGCTGGCTGGGCCATCACATCGGCCGGGTAGAGACGGTCAGCGGCAGAAAGGGGGTCTACCTGCTGTTCGGCACAGCTTTGGTTTCACTGATCCTGGCCCTGATCGTGCTCCTGCTGCCGATTCCCTGGTGGGGCAAGCTGGCCTTGGGCCTGGGCATTCCCGTTAGCGGCGTGGTCATGGTCTACCGCTACCTCAATGAAAAATTCCGCCGCGGCTTCCTGGGGCAACTGCCCGATGTCCTGGACATGATCATACGTGCCGCGCAAGCGGGGGTGCCCGTGACCCAGGCCATCCGCAGCGTGGGCGATGAGTTCGGCTGGCCCATCGGCCCGGAATTCCGCCGCATGGGCGACAGCCTGTATCTGGGACAGGACATGGCGGTGGTCATGGACGAGGCGGAGGCCCGCATCCAGCTTCCGGAGTTCTCTTTTCTTTCCGTCTGCCTGCTGCTGCAGCGCGAAACCGGCGGCTCATTGAGCGAGACGCTAACGAACCTGGCCGGCGTGGTGCGCGCCCGTCGCGACCTGCGCCTGAAGACCAAGGCGCTGACCGCCGAAGGCCGGCTGGCCGGCGGCATGATTTCCGCCCTGCCCTTCATCATCATCCTGATGCTGTGGTCCATCAACCGTGAATACCTGATGATGCTGTTCGATACCGAGGCGGGCAACACCTTGCTGACGGTCGCCGCCATCATGCTCATCATCGGTGTCGCCGCAATCCGCAAATTGTCGCGCATGGAGATCTGACATGGAGCTATCCAACTCCGACTGGCTGGCCGTGGGCAGTTTTCTCGCCATCGTGGTGCTGGCGGCCGTGTACATGCATTTCAGCAGCGGCACCCGGGCGCGACTGGGACGGCGACTGGACGACGTATCCAGCAATGCGCCGAATGTCGCGGGGCCCGCTGTGCCGGGCGGCGCAGGCAAAGGCGCCATGCTGCGTCTGCTGCAGCGCATCGGCGGTGCCGTGCCCCTGTTCGATGCGGCCCAGCGCAGCGAAATCGGCCGCAAGCTGGTGTCGGCCGGCTACCGCCAGCCCGGCGCCATGCCCACCCTGATCGGCCTTTCCATCGGTTGCGCCGCCCTGGGCGTCGTGCTGATGATGGCACTGGTCTGGCCCAAGCTGGAAGGCAACACAGCGCTGCGCATCCTGGCTCTGCTGGCTGGCGCTTATGTGGGGCTGCTCTTGCCGCGGCTAGTCGTGGACCGCCTGGTAATGCGTCGCCAGAGAGCCATCGAGCGCGCCTTCCCAGATGCGCTGGATCTGCTGGTGGTCTGCACCAATGCCGGCCTGGGCTTGAACTCCGCCCTGCAGCGTGTGGCCGAAGAGCTGGAATACCTCGCGCCGGAATTGTCCGACGAGCTGACGCTGACGTCCGGCCAACTGCAACTAAGCGGCGATGCGGCCCAGGTGCTGCGCGAGCTGGCCGACCGCATCGGGCTGCAATCCATACGCAGCCTGGTGTCCACGCTGATCCAGTCGCGCCAGTTCGGCACCCCCATTGGCCAGGCCTTACGGGTGCTGTCGCGCGGCGAACGCACAGCACGCCTGATGCGCACCGAGGAAGCCGCTGCCAAGCTGCCCACCAAGATCACCGTTCCCATGATGCTGTTCATCCTGCCCACGGTGCTCATCGTGGCAGGCGGCCCGGCCGTGCTCATCCTCATGAAATCGCTGAGCCAACATTAAACTGAAGGAAGCCGCCATGAAAAGTCTCCTGCTTGCCGCCTGCTGCGTCACCCTGGCCGCCTGTTCCCCCATGCGGGAACCTGCCGTGAAGCCCCTGACCACGGCCATGGACGAAGCGGCCATGCAGGCCGGCGAACTGCGCATCGCCGCCAGCGCGCTGGCCGCCGGCGACATGAATGTGGCGATCTCGCTGTACGAACGCATCACATCGAGTCGTCCCGAAATCGTCTCCGGCTGGCTGGGCCTGGCCAACGCCTACTACCTGGCCGGCGATCTCTCGCAGTCGCGCCGCGCATATGAAGCGGTGCTGCAGCGCGACCCTCAACAGATCGAGGCAGGGCTGGGCCTGGCCCGCCTGGATATCCGCCTGCGCCAATTGCCCCAGGCCATCGAGCGCTACAACGCCATCCTGCAGCGCCAGCCGGACCACCCCCTGGCCCTGGCCGGCCTGGGCGTCGCCTACGACCTTTCCGGCAACGCCCAGATGGCGCAGGAAACCTACCGCCGTGGCCTGAAAACGCACCCCGACGATCCCGCCCTGCGCAGCAATCTGGGGCTGTCGCTGTCACTCAGCGGCAAGCCGCGCGAGGCGGTAAACGTCCTGCTCGATGTGACCGGGGTGCCGTCATCGATCCCCCAGGGCAAGCAGAACCTGGCCCTGGCCTATGCAATGATGGGCCGCGACGATGCGGCGGAAACCATACTGATGGGTGAAATGCCCCGCGCCTACGTGCAGGACAACATGGCCTTCTACAAAGAGGTGCGCCAGCGCCTGGCCACCGCTGCGGGCGCTAAGAAATGAAGAGCACGCACGAGACCGTCTCCATGCTCCCCGGCGCCGAACGAGCGCCAGGCCCACCCGGCACGAGCTGGCGGCGACGCCTCGCACGCGGAGTGAGCGCGCTGGAGTTCGCCCTGGTCTCGCCGCTGGTGATTTTCGTGCTGTTCTTCTCGCTGGAGATGGGCTTTGACATGTGGGTGGACTCCACACTGGAATCGGCCGCATCCAAGGTGTCGCGGCTGGGCCAGTTGGGCATCCCCGAAGGCACGGACTGCGATACCGAAGTACGCCGAATCTTTGCCGACAATATGTTCGGTTGGGTGGCCAGCCCGGACGACCTGCAGGTGGACGTGCGCATCTACACACCCGGCGCCGGCAATACCCCTCCGAACATCGACGATCCGGATTACAAGCCCGTATGCGATGCGGGCGGACGCGGCGACATCGTCATCTACCGCCTGGGCTTCGACAAGCCCAGCTTCACCGGCATGCTGGGGGCCCTGGGCCTGAACGTGATGCGTTACCAGCGCGCCGTCATTATCCAGAACGAGCCTTGAGCCATGAGAATAACGGCCTTTTCTCCCCGGGTCCGGCAACGCGGCGTGGCCGCGCTGGAAGCCGTGCTGATCCTGCCCGTGGCCATCGCCCTGGTCTTTGCCTGCGTGGAGATGTACCAGTTCTACCGCGCAGCCGCCCTGATCGACCGCGTGGCCTTCACCGTGGCCAATGGCGTCGCAATGCAGCATAACCTTTATGACAAGAACCAGTGCACCAAATCCGACGACATTTGTGTGTACTCCACCATGGCGCACGACCTGTTCCAGCCGCTGGACTACGACAGCGGCGGCGGCCTGGTGATCAGCGCTTACGCTGCCACCGATCCGGACATCAACGGCAATGTGGTCTGGAAAGACGCTGCGGAATGGAGCAAGGCCTACAAATCGGCGAGTTCATCCAGCTCGAATCCCGTTTCACGGCTATCCGACAAAAGCCTGTTTCCGCCCGCGAAAGTGGGCGATACCATCATCGTGGCAGAAGTCTTCTACAGCTACGATCCATTCATCATGACATCCAGGCTGTGGACCAGCCTGGGGGGCACCAAAGAGCTGTACAGCCGGTTCTTCTTCCGACCGCGTTTCGAAGAACTGCGCACCCTGCTTTGAGCCCATAGGGAGAGCATCATGACATTGCGCTCGCCGTTTCGCCCACACCGCAAGACGTCCCGGAAAACCCGCTTTCAGCGCTTGTGGCGTGGCGACCGCGGGGCCGTGGCCGTTCTGTTCCTGTTCGGCAGCGTGGCCGTGCTGGCCACCTCGCTGGGCGCCATGGATCTGGTGCGCCACAACGTCGTCCAGGGCAAGCTGCAGCATGCCCTGGATGGCGCCACGCTGTCGGCCGGCCGCAACCTGGGTAACCTGACCCCCACGCCCGGCACCGTCGCCGCCGACCAATGGCAGCAGGATGCCTTCGACTACTTCAACAGCAATATGCCGGCAGGCTTTCTGGGCAGCAGCATCAAGCCCGAAGACCTCAAGATCAATTACACCGAGGAAACCACCTCGACCAGCAGCGGCAACTACGTTACCGGCCAAGTCATCAGCATGGATGCCAGCGGCATTCTGCCCCTGATCAGCGTTGGCTTCCTGAATGTCGCCACGTTCAACATCCAGGCCAGCAACCAGGCCATCAGGCGCATGCGCCAGGATCTTGAGCTGGTCATGGCGCTGGACAACACCGGGTCGATGGCGGGTACGCCGCTCGATACCCTCAAGTCGGCGGCGCATGAATTGACGGCCATCGTACTCGGGGCGTCTGCAGCTTCGACAGTCCCCGGCCGCGTGTTCATCGGCCTCGTGCCATTCGCCGACACCGTCAATGTGGGCAACACCGCCATTACCCGGCAATGGCTGACCTTGCCCAACGGGCAACCCAGCTATTCTCCTGTTCAGGCGAACTTCATCCAGAACAACTGGATGGGCTGTATTACTGAACCCGCCGCCTGGGGAGGCAGCGACCTGCCGGCCTCCGCCTTGACGCCCTCCGCCGGTTTCCAGCCTCTGGTCATGGCCGCACCTCTCACATTGAGAAACAATCAGGAGATGGGCTTCAAAGTCAACAAGCCCGCTGAACGCGTGGCACCCGATACCCCCACTGTCAAGCAGCCCACGGCGTTTCAAGCCACAGGCACCTACCCCGAACGGCATCTCAGAACAGGACGGGATAGCAGCGGCCAGATCGTCGTATATGGCGCAGCCAACCCCAGCAACTGCAAGGCGTCGCGTCTGATACGCTTTCTAACGGATGACCAAACTGCATTGGATTCCGCCATCGACGCCATGCAGGCCAACGGCAACACCTTGATCCCCACAGGACTGCTGTGGGCATGGCGCATGCTAAACCCAAAATGGCGTCCTGGATGGGGTGACCCCGAAAAACCGCGCGACGCCGACCCGCAGAGCCTGCGCAAGGCCATAGTCTTGCTGACCGACGGAGACAATCAGCCGCCGGGCGGCATAAGCAGCAGCGGTCCTAACAACATCGCAACATTCACTATGAACTATGACATGCAGCAATGTGATGATAAAAATTTCGACAAGAATTGCAGCATTACACCTAAGGTCTACACCACACCGACCAAAGGTTTGGCGCAAAGTGATGCCGTGGTCCCCATACACTCGCTCAAAATGCAGGATCTTTCCGGCGCCGCCACCTCCACCTCCATCGGCTGGGGCAACGCAACGGGCATCGATGGCCCCAGTGTCGATAACTATCTGACCAAGCTTTGCCACAATGTCAAAAACGACGGCAACGGCATCAAGATCTACACCGTAGCCCTGGGCAGCGGGGTGGGCAGCGCCACCGGAACCCTGCTTAACAACTGCTCCAGCGGAGCGGGTTACTTTTATAGCGCCACCGATGTCAGCACGCTTCCCGACGTGTTCCGTGCCATCGCCGGCGCCATGATCGAACTGCGCCTCACTAAATGAAACGCGTCATCGCATGGGATGCGGAGCATGCCTTGCCGCCGACAAAATTTATGTTGCATCAATAATGCATATTTATTAAACTTTGCCGCGAATCTGGAACCCAAGATGCGCCTGACCCGTTTTTCCGATATCGGCCTGCGCGTGCTGATGTACCTGGCACGTTCTCCCCGGGGTGACCTCGTCACCGTGGCGGAGTTCTCGCAGCAGTTCGATGTGCCGCACAATCATGTCGTGAAAGTCATCGGCGCCCTCGCCCGTCACGGCTGGGTGCAGACGACGCGCGGCCGTCACGGAGGCATCCAGTTGCAGACGGCGCCCGAATCCATGCGTGTGGGGGACATCATGCGCACGCTCGAGGGCGACAAGGAAGCCGTCGACTGCACGGGGCTGGATTGCCGTCTTGCCGGCAACTGCTTTCTGCGCCACGCCCTGCGGGCAGCGGTCGACGCCTTCTATGAATCCATGAACCGCCACACCGTGGCCGACCTCGTCGGTTCGAATACCGGCGAGCAGATCATCGAAATCCATCGGCAATACCTTCGGGAGCCCACCGAAGACACCGAGAAGGAGACACTCTGAAATCTCCTTCTGATACCACCCGGCCCACAGGCCTTTTTTTTGTCAACAAACTTGCATTTTAGATGCATCATTGGAGTAGTGAATGCTGTCGCAGGAAGCCCGTCCTTATATCGATGCCAGTGTGCCCGTTCTGCGTGAACACGGCCTGACGATCACCCAGACGTTCTACAAGAACATGTTCTCGGAACACCCGGAACTGACGAACATTTTCAATATGGGTAATCAGGCCAATGGTTCCCAGCAACAATCGCTCGCGTCCGCCGTCTTTGCCTACGCCGCCAATATCGACAACGCCGGCGCCCTGGCCCCGGTGGTCAGCCGCATCGTGCACAAGCACGCCTCGGTGGGCATCACGGCCCAGCACTACCCCATCGTGGGACGGCACCTCCTGGGCGCCATCCAGCAAACGCTGGGCGAGGCCGCCTCCCCCGCCCTGCTGTCGGCCTGGGAAGAGGCCTATGGCCTGCTGGCATCGGCGCTCATCGAAGAAGAACGCAAGCTGTACGAAGCCTCTCGCGCGACCCCCGAATTCCTGCGCGACATGCAAGTCGTGGCCATACGCAACGAGGGCGAGAACGTGAAATCCTTCGTCCTGCAGCCGGTCGACGGCCAGCCGCTGCGCAGCTTCCGCCCCGGCCAGTACACCAGCGTCTCCGTCACGCTGCCCAACGGCTTGCGCCAGTTGCGCCAATACAGCCTGTCCGACGCCCCCGGCAAGGATCATGTGCGCATCTCGGTCAAGCGCGAATTGCCCGGCGCCGAAACGCCCGCGGGCGCGGTGTCCAACTGGCTGCACGACAATGTCGTGGAAGGCGGGATTCTTGCCCTGCGCCCACCGTTCGGCGATTTCGTGCCCGACGTGGAAGGCACCGACCCCATTGTGCTGCTGTCGGCCGGCATCGGCATCACGCCCATGATCGCAGCGCTCAACCGCATTGCCGACGTCTGCCCCGACCGCGAGGTCATCTTCGCCCACGCCGCCCGCGATGCCAACAATCACGCGCACCAGGCCGACGTTAAGGCAGCGCAAGCCAGGATGCCCAACCTCAAGGTCGTCACCTTCTATGAAACCCTGGACGACGCAAGCCGGGCCAAGGGCGAGGTCATCGAAGGACGCATGCAGGTCGACCAGCTTCCCGCCTGGGCCTATGCCGACACCCCGGTTTACATGTGCGGCCCCCAACCCTTCATGAAAGAGCAATGGCGCGGCTGCATCGCCAAGGGCGTGCCGGCCGTCAAGCTCTTCCAGGAAGTGTTCGGGCCTGATCTGCTCGACCACCTGATGTAAGCGGTATAACGGGACGCGGCGCTCAGAGCCTGGGTTTGCGCCGCTTCCACCATCTCAGCAGGCCATAGGACAAACGTGCCTTTTCCTGCCCCACGGGCTGATCGAGGCGGACAGTCATCCAATAAGATTTGGCATAGGCCAGCGGCTGATCGGGATACACGCTGCGGTGGCCGATGATCTGGTAGGCCGCGATGGCCGCGCCGGCAATGTAGACCGTTCCGACCGAGCCGCCGAAGAGCTCGATGCCCATGAGCACCGCCGCCACCGGAGTGTTCGACGCCGAGGCCACCACCGCCACCAGGCCTACTGCCGCCCCCAGTTCCGGGCTGATGCCCACGACATGGGCGAAGGCATTGCCGGTGACCGCGCCGATCACGAACTGCGGCGTCACGACCCCGCCGTAGAAACCGGAACCCAGCGTGATCGCGACCAACAGGCTTTTCCAGAGGAAACCCGAATACGGCATGTCCAGGCCGGCCAGCGCATCGTTCATGAGCGGCAGGCTCAAACCCAGGTACCGGGTGGGAATCCAGAACACCAGCACGGCCAGCAGGCAGCCGCCGAGCAAAGGCATGAGCGGAGGCCAGATGCCCAGTTTCTGCCGCAAGCGCAGGAACAGCGCGCCCACCCACTGCACGAGGTCGACGAAAACCCGCGCCGTGATGCCGCAGATCATGCCGATCAGCACGGTCTTGAGAAAAACGATTTCGGAAAAATTCGGCAAGGAGGGAATCTGGAAATACTCGTAGGGCACGCCCCAGAACTTGCTGACCTGAAAGGCCGTCACGCCGGCGACGACGGCGGGGAAAAGAAAATCGTGCCGAATGCGCCCGATCGCCAGCACCTCGACGCCATAAATGGCGCCGCCCAACGGCGTGCCGAACACACTGGCGAAACCCGCGCTCACCCCGCAAGCCACCATGCGCTTGCTCAACTCGGCGTTCAACTTGAACCCGCGCGCAATGGCGGAACCCAGAACCGCCCCGATATGCGAACAAGGGCCTTCCTTGCCGGCCGAACCGCCGCAGGCCAGCGTGATGAGCGCCGCTACCGGCTTGATCAGCACCGTCTTGAGCGGCATTCTGCCGCCCTGCGCATGCACGGCCGCGAGCATGGAGTCTTTCAGGCCGCTGGTGTTGACCCGATAGCCGTAGTGCAACAACAAGCCATTGGCCAGGCCGCCCATGGGCAACAGCATCATCAGCGCCCACGCGGGCAGGGATTCGGTACGGCTGGTCAGGAACAGCAAGCCATGCAGGAAAAAGCTGGCCCCGGTGCCCACCACGACGCCGACCAGGGAAGCCAGCACCAGCCACTGTGCCACCGTGACCAGCATGACCAGCAGCTCCACATGGTCGAAACGAGCCCGCCGCACCTTACTCAATCCCCTCCGAACACGTCACGCGATGATGCCTAGGCCACAATGTAAAAAAGGAACTCCCGGCCGTTCTTGACCGGGTCGCGGGCGAAACGGTAGCCGCGCCGCTGGACTTCTTCGGGCACATTGCGAAAGGAGCTGGGGCAATCCGTGATGACATGCAGAAGCTGCCCCGCCTCCATGCCCTCCAGCGTTTCGAGGGTATAAATGACCGGATAGGGACAGGACTCACCCCTCAAGTCCAAGGTGTAGGCAGGCTCGAGTTCAGTCGACATAAATAGCTCCGTTAAGCGCGCAAGGCCGCAAGGCTGCGCGCGAGATGACGTTTTTCCACAGCCAGGGTAAAGAGATAGAGCAATGCCAGCAGGCCCAGTGTGAACCCGATGGCTCCCCCCGGCCCCAGTTTGCCGACAAGATTGATTTTTTCTCCGCCGGCCATGAGCAGGTCATAGACATCCAGATGATCCCAGGCATAGGCCAGCAAGGTGGCCCCTACGATATTGCCAGCAAAAACGGCCACATAAAGCACCTGCCCTTCCATCATGCGGAACATCATCCCTGTTTCGCAACTCGTGGCCATGACGATGCCCAGCCCGAAGATCAGGCCGCCGACGAGCGTACCCGGGGCGGTCAATTGAGTGATGGGATGCAGGCCCTGCCCGGCAATGGCATAGACCGTGATCACGGCGCTGATGGCCATGCCCGCGATGATGGCCTTGGCCATCACCGCCCGGCCCATGACCCATAAATCACGAAAGGCCGAGGTGAAACAGATCTGGCCGCGTTCAATGAGAATACCGAACAGCGCGCCGAACAAAGCACCCAGGCCCAGCCTGGCTTGGCCGCTCATGAAGAAATACGCGACAAGCGCCAGGTAGACGGCGGCCAGCACATAACCGAAAACAGGTTGGGTTCGGGACGTGGCCGGGGCTTCCGGTTTCAGGCCGCCCTTGATCAATGTGGGCTTGCCCTTCCACCAGCGCTGCCGGATCAGCCGGGTTCCCAGCAGCGTGCCCAAGGCTGAAGCCACGACAAAAAACCAGGCATGCAGCGAAAACTGGGGCACACCCGTAAAAAAAGCCGCCAGATTGCAGCCCATGGCAAGACGCGCGCCGAAACCGGCCAGCACGCCTCCCAGCAGCGCCTGCGCCCAGCGGCGGCGCTGTTGGGGCATCCGAATCTTGAAGTTGTTGGCCAGCAGCACCATCACCAGTGCGCCGACGAACATGCCCCAGACGATCCACCCGTCGCTGCGCTCGAAAGAACTGCCTTGCAGTTTCACGAGATCGAAATACGCCCAGCCGGTCGTATCCACGCCCAGCCAGTGCAGCACATGCCCGCCCAGTCGGGTGAACTCGCCGGTCACGGCCCACACGGTTCCAGTCAGCACGAAATAGAGTGCGCTGAGCACTCCCGCCAACATCAGGGTGGGCAAAGGCCGCCAGTAATGATGAAAAGGCTCTCGCAATCGCATGGGTGTGGGGTGCTCGTGGCTAAAGGTGAAATCATAACGCCATTGTGCACGGCGGCTGACTGCCACACCCGCCGAGGGGGGTTCCGGCTTTCGCCGAAGCGACGAGGAACGCCGCTTACTCCCGGCGCCCCCCGCGGCCTCCCCTATCCTGCTGGAATCCCCGGTTGTCACCCTCGCCCCGATTCCCACGGAACTCGGGACGCGGCTGTGCGCGCTCACGAACGCCCTCAGGCCCACGCGGCTGAGGCTGGACATGGCTGCGCCCGGGCTCCGGTCTCGGGGCCCGGTTGATTTCGGGCCGGTTGATTTCGGGTCGATTCACCCCGGGTCGGTTCACCCCGGGTCGGTTCACGTCGGGGCGACTCCTATCAGGGCGATTCATCTCAGGCCGGTTTATCTCAGGCCGGTTGGCATTGGGTCGGATCGCCTGATTATCGTAACGTTGCTGCGGTTCACGCTGGTAGCGCTGCTGATGCTGGATCTGGTCGGGCGTCGCCCTGATGACAGGGGGACGACCAGAACCCCGTTGCGGCGCTTGAGGCGGCCGCACGGCAATGCCGCCGGCCCCCCCGTTGAAGCTGGCACGGCCGGCACGCTCGGTACGCACTACGGCTCTGTCGATGTAGGTGTAATGCACATAGGGCGCGTTGACGTTATTGACAGCCCGGTTGTAATAGAAATTGCGGCCGCGCCAGTAGCCGCCGGAATAGCCGGTTCCGAAATAGCCAAATCCATAATCGATGCCGCCATAGAAACCGACCTGCGGCGCCCAATAACCGGCGTGCCAATGGTAGAAACCATCCGCCCATCCCCACCACCCTGGCGTCCACAAAAGGCCGATTTCGGGTGGCATGACCCAGGCGCCCGGCACCCAGTAGTAAAACCCATCGGGCGACCAGGCCCAGTACCCCGGAGTCCAGATATATCCCGGCCCCGGAACGACAGGCTGCGGGTACACGGGCAGCGGTGGCGGCGCGACCGTGATCGACAGGCCGACGCTGACCTGCGCGGCCGAGTTCAAGGGCAATATCAGCGCCGGAACTCCGGCCAGGCCCGCCGCAAGAACGGCAACAGCAATGCGTTTCATGGTGACGCCTCCAGTCTGAGCCATCATTACTGAGACCCCCGAGTGAATCGTTGGTTCAGCGCAGATACCTATTGTCGTGTCGCGTCATTCTTTCTTTCCGCCAAGGTCCGGGCTGCCTTCCGAGCCCTTTGGCGTCTCCTGTGGGGCAATGGGCGCCATCGGCGGTGTCAGCACCGACTCGGCGGCGCTTTCCGAGGTGATGGTGAGGAAGGCGAGATGGGCTTCGTAGCGCTCGAGCACGTCGTCGATCACTTGCTGCTTTGTCAGACCCATCAGGTCATAGCCGCCGGAGCCGGTCTGCGTGAACACTTCGAGCCGATAGTAGACGTCCGTCTCGCGCGACATCCGGCCGCTGAACATCGGCACAGGCGCCTCGACGACGGCGACGTGATAAAGGAAATCCCGGAACGTGTCCATCCACACGCGCAGCACCGGCTCCTCAGTGCCGCTCGCGCCGGCGACCGTGCTGCGTTCGACCTCGTAACCCTGGCCCCGGAATTCGGCGGCGACGTCGTCGAGCGCCGGCCGCACGGTGCGATCGAGGAACTGGGTGACTTGCCGCAACGACGGGAACGCACGCATTTGCTCAAGGCGCTGCTTCCATGATCGCTCCGGCACATGGCCGCCGATCGGCGCCATGGAACGCCTTCGCAGCACCTGTCCCTCACGCTCGGCGCGCTCCATCCGGAGCACCTTGTAGAAAGATGCCATCACCAGGTAGGCAATGATCGTCACGGGCAAGGCGAAAATGAGCGTTGCGTACTCCATCGTCGTCACGCCCCCCGCAAGCAGCATCGCCACCGTCAGCACCGCAGTCAGCACGGCCCAGAAAATGCGCAGCCATTTCGGCCCGTCATGCGACGGATCCGGAATCGACGCCGAGAAATTGGCCGTCACCATCGCACCCGAGTTTGCGCTGGTGAGGTAGAACAGCAACCCCGAAAGCGTTGCCAGCCCGATCAGGAACATCGCCCCCGGAAACATTTCCAGCAGTGCATACCAACCCTGCTCCGGGCTCCGGGCCGCGAGTTCGGCGAACGCCGTATTGCCCTGCAACACCTGAAAGAGCGCCGAATTCCCGAACAGCGAAACAATGATGAAATCGCACAGCACAGGTGCGGTGACCGCCGCAATCACGAATTCGCGCAAGGTGCGCCCGCGGGAAATGCGAGCGAGGAACACCCCGACGAAGGGCCCCCACGCCAGCCAGAATGCCCAGAAGAACAGCGTCCACCCACCCATCCATTCGGCCCCGCCGGGCTCGTAGGCGAAGGTTTGCAGCGTGCGCGCTGGAAACGTGACGATGAACTGGCCGATGTTCTCGACCAGGGCGTTCAAGAGAAAGGCGGTCTGCCCCGTGACGAGGATGTAGACCATCATCACCACTGCGCTCCAGAGGTTCAGCTCGGAAATCCAACGGATGCCGCGATCAACGCCGGATGTCGTGGCGAGGATGGTCAGGACCACCGCCCCGATGACCAGCGCGATCTGCAGACCGAGCCCCTGCTCCAGGCCGAAGATCAGCGAGAAGCCGACGTTGAGCAGCACCACGCCGATGCCCATCGACGTGGCGACGCCAAACACGGTGCCGACCAGCGCAATGATGTTGATGCCGTCGCCCAATGGGCCGCGCACGCGCTTGCCGAGCAGCGGGTAGAGCGCCGCGCGAATCGACAGCGGCATATTCCACCGGTAGGCGAAATACCCCATGCCCATTCCAAGCAGCGCATACATCGCCCAGCCCGCGACGCCGTAGTGGAACATCGTCCAGACGACCGCATTCTGCAGCGCGACGGCCGTGCCACCCTCGCCCGAGGGCGGATGCAGGTACTGCACGACGGGGCCGGTGACCGAGAAAAAGAGCATGTCGATCCCGACGCCGGCGGCGAACAACATCGCGACCCAGGTCGTGAGCCTGTATTGCGGGCGCGAGTGGTCGGGGCCGAGCCGCACACTGCCCTCTTTGGAAAACGCAACCCACAGCACGAAGCCGATCACGAGCGTCATCGTGAGCACGTAATACCAGCCCAGGTTCATCGCGATCCAGTCGACGGCCTTCTTCATCATCGTGCGCGCGCCATCAGGTGCGGCAATCGCCCAGATCGAAAAAGCGAGGATCACCGCCGACGAAAGCAGCAGAACACCCCAATTGATGTAGGCCCTGGGGTATTCGAGCAGTTCCTGGGGACCCTTGCTGAGATCGCTGCGCGAGACTGGAGCATCGTCGTCGATCGTGCGTTCATGCCGGCGTCCCGTGCCGCCGAAGCGGCTGCGTTCCAGTGGCTGGCGCGGCGTCGGCGCTTGTGGGCTCGGCACCGGCCTTTCTGGCTGGGCCGCGCCGGAGTGGCCGTCATCGGATGGTTCGATCGGCATGGGTGCACCCCCTTCTCAAGGCGCCCCCTTGGGGGCAGGCAACGCAATGATGAACCGGTCATGAACACCTGCATTATGATCCGACTCGACGCCGGACACACCTGCCGAACGTGTCCGCCACAGCAGAAGCATTGCAGTGGGTAACGAAAAGACAAGGCCGGCATCACAAAGCGACATCAGACCATCTGGTGAAATAAATGCTTACCGGGTTATCACCAGTTTAAGCTTCAACATTTGGCTCTTAAGATGGGATCCACGCCAAGCGGACGATCAGCCGCGCAAGGCCCCACGACAACACCACAGAGACAAAGGTCATGACACACACCCGACGCGAATTCCTTCAAACCGGCATCAGCCTGGCCGCGCTCACCATGCTCGGCGCACCGGCCTTTGCCCAATCGATCGACAACCTCGTCATTGCCTATAACACCGGCGTGCCCAACTGGGACCCCACTACCGGGGCCTCGGCAGTCAATCCCAAGCTCCAACCCCTTTATCTCACGGTGTTCGATCGTTACATCCAGCAGGAAGCCGACCTCAAATTCAGCCCAGGCCTGCTGACCAAATGGGGGTTCAGCGACGACAAGAAAAAGATCCACATGACGGTCCGCGAAGGGGTCAAATGGCACGACGGGTCCAGTTTCGGTCCCGAAGACGTGGTCTTCTCGCTACAACGCGCCGCCGATCCCAAGTCCGGCAACCCGGGCCAATTCGTCTGGGGCAAGTTCGGCAACTACAAAATCGACGGCAACGTCATCACGGGCGACGTGCTCGAATACGAACCCACTGTCTTCAAGTGGATGGCCTTCCTTACCGGCTATGTGCTGCCCAAGGCTTATTTCGAAAAAGTCGGCCCCGAAGGCTTCGAGAAAGCCCCCATCGGCACCGGTCCCTACAAGATCGACCGCTACGAGCGCGGCGCCTATGTGCGTCTGGTGGCCAACAAAGACTACTGGCGCGGCAAACCCGCCTACGACGTCGTCACCATCAAGTTCGTGCCCGATGCCGCCAGCCGCGTGGCCGAAATCGAATCCGGCAACTCGCACGTCACCCTGGAAATCCCCTACGAAGAATACGACCGCCTCAAGGGCAAGCCCGGCCTGAAAGGCGAGGCCTTCCCGGTCGCCGACGTGGGCATGATCTTCCTGACCAACGGCGGCGTCATGGACGACAAGAACGTGCGCCTGGCGGCCCACCATGCCATCGACAAACAGCTCATCATCGACCGCCTGCTGCGCGGCTACGGGGTGCCGCTGTCTACGCTCGACGCACCCGAATACGACGCCTTCGACCCCAAGCTCAAGTTCGCCTACGACCCCGAAAAAGCCAAGCAGCTCCTGGCCGCCTCGGGCTATTCCACCAAGAATCCGGTGCGTTTCAAGATCCAGGCCACGCGGGGCTACAAGCCCAAAGACTACGAGATGATCCAGGCCATTGTCGGCATGTGGCGGCGGGTGGGCATCGAGGCCGAGATCGAAATCTACGAGATCGCCAAGCACTTCGAGCTTCGGGCGGCCCACCAGCTTGCCCCGGCAGCCTTCTATAACTGGGGCAATGCCATCGGCGACCCCACCACCTCGACAGGCCACGCCATGTTCGGCCCGTCGCCGCACTCGGCCTGGAAAACCGACGATCTCGACAAGAAGATCATGCCTTTGTGGGGCGAGAAAGACGAAGCCAAGCGCATCCAAGGCTGGAAGGACGTCAGCGCCTACATCATGGAGCAAGGCTACGTCATTCCCCTGCTGCAGTACGTCATGCCCGTCATCCACACGAACAAGATCATCGTGCCGTCGGCGGCCACGGGCGACGTCACCGCCGCCATGATGAAACCCGCCTGATCTCACACCCACGGCTCTTTGCCTGCCACTCCACCCGGCGGCCGCCTGTGCGGCCGCCCCCCTACGCAACACGATGTCGCTTCAATGTTGAAAACCCTTCCTGCCAGACTCGTCTCGATGGCGCTGACGATGTTCGGCGTCGCCATCGTCGTATTCGTGCTGATTCGCGTGGCACCGGGCAACCCGATCGCCATGATGCTGCCTCCCGGCGCCACCCAGGACGACATCGCCCAACTGACCGCCATGTACGGCCTGGACAAATCCCTGTTCCAGCAGTTCATCATCTGGGCCGGCAATGCCCTGCATGGCGATTTCGGCACATCGATCACCCTGCGCCAGCCGGTCTGGGACCTGGTGCTCGAGCGCCTTCCTGCCACCCTCGAGCTCTCGCTGCTGGCGCTGCTCATCGCAGTCGCACTGGGCGGCGCGACGGCCATTCTGGGCGCGCGCGAACGCGGACGCGCGCCTGAAGCCGGCGTCGACCTGTTCAACGGCGTCACGCTGTCCGTTCCGGATTTCCTCTGGGGCCTGCTGCTGATCCTGCTGTTTGGCGTGCTTTGGCCCGTGCTGCATATCTCGGGACGCATCTCGCCGCACCTCGCCCAGCCCTTCGTCACCCAGTTCTATCTGTTCGAGTCCCTCGTGCGCCTGCGCTTCGACCTGCTGGGCGATCTGCTGGCTCACATGCTGATGCCGGCGCTGTCGCTGGCGCTGCCCTTGGCAGCCATCATCTCGCAGCTGCTCAAGCAAGGGCTGAAGGAAGTCCTCGAACAAGACTACACCGTACTGGCCCGTGTGCGGGGCTTTACCGAAACCCAGGTCATCCTGCGCGAGGCGCTGCGCAATGCCGCGCTGCCCACCCTTACCCTGATCGGCGTGCAGTTCACCTTCCTGATCGGCGGCACCGTCATCGTCGAGCGATTATTTGCCTACGAAGGCCTGGGCAACATGGCCATCGACGCGGTCATCAATCGCGACCTGCCGCTGATCCAGGGCATCGTGCTCACCTTCGCCGGCCTGTTCATTCTGGTGAACCTGGCCGTCGATCTGGCCTATGCCTTTCTGAACCCGAGGCTGCGCCATGGCTGAAACCACCTTGCCCACCCCGCACTCCGAGGTCCGCACCCGCTACCGCCGGCGCAATCTGCGCCTGTGGCTGTCGGCCGGCTGGCTGCTCGTGGTGGCCCTGGCCGCCATCCTGGCCCCGCTGATTTCCCCGCACGACCCTCTGGCCCAGGACCTGCTGCTCGGGCGCCTGCCGCCCATGGGATTGAACGGTTCCGAACCCGGCTACCTGCTGGGCACCGACAGCCTGGGGCGCGACGTGCTCTCGCGCATCATCTACGGCGCACGCATCGCCCTGACCGTGGCGCTGGTCGCGGCCAGCGCCGCCTGCCTGTTCGGCTCAATGCTGGGCCTGCTGGCCGGCTATTTCGGCGGCTGGGTCGATCGCATCGTCTCGCGGCTGGTCGACGTCTGGATGGCCTTTCCGCCGGTGCTGTTCTCCATCTTGCTGGTTGCCGTGCTGGGCACCGGCCTGACCTCGGTCATTCTCGCCATTGCCATCATCGACTGGACCCGTTTCGCCCGCGTCATCCGCGCCGAAACCCTGGTTCAGTCGCGCATGGACTACGTCCAGTCGGCCCGCATCGGCGGGGCTTCCCGCCTGTCCACCCTCGCCGGCGAAGTGCTGCCGAACGTGCTGCCGACCATCGTGGCCCTGCTTGCCCTCGAGATGGGCGTGGCGGTCATCGTCGAGGCCATACTGAGTTTCGTGAACCTGTCGATTTCCTCCGACGCACCCACCTGGGGCGGCATGATCGCTGAGGGCCGCGCCTCCATCCACTTCAGTTGGTGGGTGCTGGCCGCCCCCCTCGTCGTACTGTTCCTGACGGTGCTGGCCTTCAGCCAGCTGGGCGAAGGGCTCAAGGACCAGTTCGACCCCATGACGCGATAAGCCACCAAGCGCTGACCAAACGATGAAGCAACAAGACAAGATGATGGACACATCGCCGCCCACCTTGCAGGTGGAAGCGCTCAGCGTCGCCGTGCGCGGCGGCCCGCCGCTGTTGCGCAATGTGTCTTTGACCGTTCAGCCGGGCGAGGTGCGCGCCCTCGTCGGGGAAAGCGGCGCGGGCAAAAGCATGATCGGCAAGGCCGTGCTGGGTGTGCTGCCCCGCGGCATCGAGCAGACGGCCGGACGCATTCATTTGCAAGGCGCTGCGCTGGAAACACTGAGCCCTTCCGCACGGCGCCAGACCGTGGCCGCCGTCGCCTCGCTCATTCCCCAGGATCCGCTCACCGCGCTCAATCCATCGCGCCGCATCGGCGGGCAGATCACCGATCGGCTGGTACGCCGGCTGGGCTGGAGCACCCGCGACGCCCAGCGCCGGGCCCTCGAACTGCTCGATCGCGTACGTATCCGCGACCCCGAGCGGGTCATGACCTCGTACCCCCATGAGCTTTCAGGCGGTATGCGCCAGCGCGTGCTGATTGCCGCCGCCTTTGCCCCGCGGCCCCGGCTGATCGTGGCCGACGAACCCACCACGGCGCTGGACGTCACGGTGCAAAAGCAGATTCTGCAGCTCATCCGCGAGCTGCAGGCCGAGACCGGCACGGCCGTGCTGTTCGTTACCCACGACATGGGCGTGGTGGCCAAGATCAGCCAAACCGTCACAGTGCTGTTCGCCGGCAAGGTGATGGAGAGCGCCCCCACTGCCGAACTGTTCGCCCGCCCGCAACATGCTTATACCCAGGCGCTGATCGCTGCCACCCCCCGCTACACCCACCCGCACGAACCACTGCGCCCGGTACCGCCCGAACTGGTGGCCGCCCTGCGCCGCGACATCGCGCGCCACGACGAGGCCGCCCATGGCTGACGCCCTGTTCCGCATCCAGGACCTGCACCTGGCCCTGCCCGACCTGTCGCGCAAACCGCTGCTGGGGCGCGCTCCGCTGGTCCACATTCTCAAGGGCCTGTCATTCGAGCTGCCGCAAGGTGCCATCACCGGCATCGTTGGAGAAAGCGGCTCGGGCAAGACCACGCTGGGACGCATCCTGGTTCGCCTCCTGACACCCTCGTCCGGTCACATTTTTTTCAAGGGACAGGATATCAGCCGGCTGGACGAAACGGCCCTCCAACCACTGCGGCGCGACCTGCAGATGATCTTCCAGGACCCGATGTCCTCGCTGAACCCGCGCCACACCGTCGGGTACATCGTGTCCACCCCCCTGAAGCGCTACGGGTTGGGCAACGCCAATAACCGCGCCATGGAAATGCTCGAGCGCGTCGGGCTGCCCGCGGCCTTTGCCGCGCGCTATCCGCATGAACTGTCGGGGGGGCAACGCCAGCGCGTGGGCATCGCCCGGGCCATCGCCCTGAGCCCGGACTTCATCCTGGCGGACGAGATCGTCTCAGGCCTGGACGTCTCGTCACAGGCCCGCGTGCTGACCCTGCTGAAGGACCTGGCGGCCGACATGAACCTGACCATTGCCTTCATCAGCCACGACCTGTCGGTCATCCGCAGCCTGTGCGACACGGTCATCGTGCTCGATCGCGGCGTGATCGCCGAGGCCGGCCCCTGCGAGCAGGTGTTCGAAGCGCCTCAAAGCGCGATCACCCGCCAGCTCATCGACGCCATCCCGCTGCCGGAGGTCGACGATTCGTGGTTCGACGACGTGTCCGAGGCGTGACACCAGTTGCTTACTTGGTCGTTTTCAGTTTTGTGATCTTGGTGCCTTCGATGTTCAGGTTGGCCATCAGCCCCTGGTTGGTCATGACGATGACGTTGATCGGTTGAGTTGCGGTATTCAGGTCAATGGCGCCGTTTGCGCCGGCCTTGATGACCGCCACCGAGGCATCCGCACCGGCCGTCCACCCGTCGCTCTCGCGGAACTTCGCCAGCGCTTCCTGCGTCATGAAGAAAAAGATGATGGCCTTGGATTGCGCGCCGATCTGCAGGCCCAATGACCCGCTTGCCGTGCTGTAGTAACCGGCGGTCTTTCCACCGATGCGCAGCGCGCCCTCGCCGTACTCGCCGCCCACCACAAAGCCGGCGGCCAATACGCTTGGGAACACCAGCACGCCATGCGCCTTGTTCGCCAGCTCACGCGAGCCAGGCACCGTGCTGTACAGCCTGTTCAGCGTCGAGGTGACCGAGGCGTCGATTTCCTGGCGTTTGGATGGAGTGTCGGCCCCCGTCATGGAGGTCGTCGAGCACCCCGCCAACGAGGCCGCCGCCGCAACGCACAGAGACGCCGCAGACAGTTTCAGAAAGTCTCTTTTCAGCATGGTGATTTCTCCTTTCTTCTTACGGTAGCTGCGTCCAACCACAGTAAGAAACTCATGCCGACGCGTCAAGCACGGTGATATTCTGAAACCTAAGGGCTCCTTCGGGTCAGTCGCGATTCACAAAGGCCTTTCCAGTACTGTAACGAACGCTCAACCTGGCACCTGGGGCTTTCATCAAGTCCCCCCTGTTCCGCGTATCGCGCCGATTCGTTCGCCTTCAGCAAAGGCAGGTACGTCTCAATGCGATCAACGAAGTGCCGAAGTTTTGAAGGCGGCCTGTAACTGAGCATCGACCTTGGAACGAAATCCTCATCATCGCTTGCGTTGAGGGAAAACACCTTGACCATTTGCCGGTTGTCGGATGCCATTACATTCAGCAACGCCAAAAAGCTGCCTGCCGCTTTGGACACACCAATGAGACCATCAGTGTGACTGTCGAAAGCACCGGCCGTGCTTTGTTCAAAGAAGGAAAACAACATTGGAAAGCCAAGCGCATCGCGATAATCGAAGGCGCTTCCGTAACCAGAATCCCCCGCTTTCAAACTCAACTCGGCAATCATCATTGCCCGGCCAAAACGATCGAACAAACGATCGTCATCATTGATGATGGCCAGGAGGCTGTCCACTCTGTGGCGTAACCAACTCAGGCCGGAATCCGCATCGCGATCAGAACAGATCAAATCGCGGGCCAGCCCATTGCCCTCCATATCCGCAATAAGGTACTTCAGGCGCAATAGCAAGGGCTGCACCCCATCCCGAAGGTTCTGCAGGTTGGGGGAGACACCTGAAACCTCAACAAAGGAAGATGGGTGTTCGCATCGGGACAAGGAAGTGCGGATTGCTCGCGCGGACGACTGGTATTCACTCTTGTCCTCGTCAGACAGATTGCCCATGTCACCGGCGCACTCAGACGCCGCCTCGAGTACTTCGGCCACCTTTGCCGCATGCCGTACGATCTGATCCGGCCTCGGACAATGCTCTGCCAGGTAATCGCCATCCATGGCCACCGAACGCGCAAGGAAAACAGTGTAATCAAATGAGAAGATGGCCCTGTTGAAGTGCTGGTGCACCGCAGCGAACACTTCGCCGCAATCGCGGGCGAACCGATAGATTTCGCCTTTCACTTCTCTGGCGTAGCGCTCGGATTCCCGCTTCTGTTGTTCCCTGGCAATGAGCACGGCACTTTCTGCCGCTCGCAAGGCGGAGTTGGCGATACGGATGGTGACCAATACTCCGGCCAACGCGACCGCGATACCGATGGTGCCTTGCACCACGCCACCCCACTTGTTCATCAAGTCCGCAAATAACGCCGGGTCGGCACTCAACGGATCCTGCAGGGCCGAAATCGTCACATAAGCAAAGACCGCGACACCCACCGCCAATGCCGCACCGGCGATCGCCGCATATAAAAAGACAAATCGATACGTACTGTCGCGGTCGCGATCAGGCGAACCCTGGATCGCCCGTGTTTTTCTGCCGTCCATGCTGATCCTGCAAAAAAAACTGCCCCGAACCTTGCGGATTCGGGGCAGTTTGCATTTTGGTGGCGCATCCCTGATTCGAACAGGGGACCTGCGGATTATGATTCCGTCGCTCTAACCGGCTGAGCTAATGCGCCAAAGAACGCAACTATAGCATAAAATCTTTGCCAACCTCAAGCGGCTTTTTTTGTTGTAAAGCTTTCCGAGCAACTGCCGTTAATGCGTTAACGAGGTAGTAAGTTAAAAAATCACTGACCGGAACTATGCCCGTATGCGCAAGAATTTTCCCATCACGAACATCGAGACAGCAGTTCGTGAAGACCAGTACCTGATTTCCAAGACCGATCTCAAGGGCCGCATCCTCTACGCAAACCCTGCGTTCGTGGAGATCAGCGGCTTCAGCCGCGAAGAGTTGATCGGCAAAGCCCACAACATCATCCGCCACCCCGACATGCCGCCCGAAGCGTTTGCGGACCTCTGGGAAACGCTCAAAGCCAACAAGCCGTGGCTGGGCGTGGTCAAGAACCGGCGCAAGGATGGAGGCTACTACTGGGTTCTGGCCAATGCCTATCCGGTCTGGGAAAACGGCGAAGTCACCTGCTATGCCTCGGTGCGGATCAAACCCACTGAAGAGCAAGTCCGGGCTGCCGAACAGTTCTATGCCGACATCAACGAAGGCAAGGTCCGGGGCTACACCGTCAAGGCCGGCCAGAAAGTGCCTCGCGGCTGGCGGCGCCTGCCGGGGCTGCTCGCCCGCCCCTTCAGCGACAGCCTGCATGGCAGCATGTTCCGCATGACCTGCCTGGGGCTGGCGGCCACCGCCGGAACCGCATACCTGGCATTGGCCAAGGACGTCCCGCAGGTGTGGCAATGGGGCATTTGGTCGGCGATCGGTGTGGCGACCGCGGCGATGCTGGGCTACGGCTGGACCATCTCCCAGCGCATCGTCAAGGCCCTCGACGGCGCGGCCCGGGTCGCCCGGCAGATCGCGGCGGGCAACCTCACGTCCGAGACCGAAATGGGCAAGAGCGAAGAGGTCAACAACCTGAACTTCTACCTGGACATCATGCGCAAGAGCCTGATCAGCATCGGCAACGATGTGCAGGCCGGGGTCAATGCGACCGGCCACACCGCGCAAGTGCTATTCAACAACAACACCCACCTCTCGACCCGCACCGAAGATCAGGCCGCATCTCTGCAGGAAACCGCCGCCGCCATGGAAGAAGTCACCGTGACGGTCAAGCAGAATTCCGACAATGCCAGGGCCGCCGCCGGCCTGGCCGACGAGAGCATGCAGATCGCCCAACGGGGCGGCACGGTGGTGTCCGAAGTGGTGACGACCATGGACGGCATCCGCGACAGCTCGCGCAGGATTTCCGACATCGTCTCGCTGATCGAAGGCATCGCCTTCCAGACCAACATTCTGGCGCTCAATGCGGCGGTCGAATCGGCGCGCGCCGGCGAAGCCGGCAAGAGCTTCGCCGTCGTCGCGGGTGAAGTGCGCAACCTGGCACTGAAAAGCTCTCAGGCAGCCAAGGAGGTCAAGACGCTTATCGACGACACCACCGCCCGGATTTCCGCGGGTTCCGACCAGGCGGCGCGCGCCGGCGCCACCATGCAGGAAATCGTCGACTCTGTACGCCGGGTCACCGACATCATGGGCGAGATTTCCACGGCGTCCGTCGAGCAGGCCAGCGCCATGGAGCAGATCAACCAGGCCATCGGCCAGATGGATGGCGCCACGCAGCAGAACGCCAATCTGGTGCAGGATCTGAGTTCCACCGTCCGTACGCTGTCGGCGGAAGCGGACAACCTGGGCGAGGCCATCGGGGTATTGAACACCGGTTTGCGCAGCATCAGCCGCCCCGCTTCGCTGTCCGCGACGTCCGCTCAAGCCGGGTCCCGGCCGCCGTCTGCGCCGGGCACGCCCGCATCGCCAAAGGCAGTCCCGGGCTCAAAACCCCGAAAAGCCCTGGCCGCCTAGACACTCGCCACCCCGCCAGCCTCCAGGACGCTCCCGCAGCCGTTACAATGTGAGGCTGGCCCAAGCGGCCATGTTCTATTCGAGGCCCAGTCGTGAGTGTCCCCATTTTCGATAGTTTTTTAACCGCGCCCGAAATCATCGAAGTCTTCGATGACCAGGCCGTCATTCAGGCCATGCTGCAGTTCGAGCGGGCCCTGGCCCAGGCTCAGGCCCAGGAAGGGGTGATCCCCCACGCGGCGGCCGAAGCCATTGCGGCCTGCTGCGACGTCGGCCTGTACGACGTCCCAGCCATCGTGGCCGCCAGCCGCCGGGCGGGCAGCCTGGCCATACCTCTGGTCAAGGAATTGACCAAAGCCGTTGCCGCACGCGACGCGGAAGCAGCCACCCATGTGCATTGGGGCAGCACCAGCCAGGATGTCATCGACACGGGCGCCGTGCTGGTGACGCGCGAAGCGTTGAAACGGCTTGATCTCGAGCTGGAGGCTCTCTGCGTCCGCCTGGTCTCGCTTGCGGAACAGCATCTTTCCACCCCAGTACTGGCGCGCACGCTGATGCAGCCCGCCCAGGTGACCAGCCTGGGATTCAAGTTTTCCAACTGGGCCGCCCCACTGCTGCGGGCTCGGGAGCAACTGCGCCACGTGGCAGGCTCCGCCCTGCAGCTTCAACTTGGCGGAGCCGTCGGCACCTTGGCCGTGATGGGCGAAAAAGGCCCGGCGGTTGCGCGTCGGGTAGCGGATGCGCTCGGCCTGTCGCTGCCGGTCGCCGCCTGGCATACCCAGCGCGACGAATGGGTGCGCCTCGGGCTCGAAGTCGCCATTCTCACCGGCAGCCTGGGCAAGATCGCAAAAGACCTGAGCCTGATGGCGCAAGGCGAAATCGCCGAACTGGCCGAGCCTTCGGGGCAAGGCCGTGGCGGCTCTTCGGCCATGCCTCACAAGCGCAACCCTGTTTCTTCCATGATTGCGCTGGCGGCGTCGAGCCGCGTACCCCACCATGCCGCCGCCTTGCTGGCCAACATGCCCCAGGAACACGAACGCGGCCTGGGCAACTGGCAGGCCGAACTGGCCGAATGGCCCGGCATCTTTCTTTCTGCGTTCGGCGCGGCCCGCGCTCTGCGCGAGGCCATGGATGGCCTGCAAGTGGACACCGACCGCATGCGCCGCAATATCGACGCGCTACAAGGTCTCGTCTTTGCAGAAGCGGTATCCATTTACCTGGCCAGTGCAATCGGCCGGCCAAGCGCTCACCACCTGATGGAAACGCTCACACGCGACGCCGTCTCCCGTGGCGAACCCCTGGGTGCCGTCGTCGGCGCAGCGGTTCAGGCGGACGCAGCCCTGCGCGAAAAAATCGATCTTCTTACCCTGAACACCCTGTTCGACCCGGTCGCCGCCACCCGCAGCGGCCAGGCACAGGCCTCGGCACAATTGGCAGTCCTGCGGGCCGCCATCGCCGACATTTCTTCATCTTGTATAGGAAAGCAATGAGTTTCGATCCCTCCAATCTCGATCTTGAACGCGGCTTCAAGAACCGCCGCGACATCCTGGGCGATACCTGGGTCGATCGTTCGCTTGCGCGCGCCACCCAATTCAATGCCGATTTCCAGAATCTGATCACGCGTTTCGCCTGGAACGAAGTCTGGGGACGCCCCGGCCTGGAAAAGAAAACCCGCCGCGCCATTGTGCTGGCCATCACCATCGCCCTGGGCCGTTGGGAGGAATTTGAACTGCATGTACGTGCGGCCCTGGTGGGCGGCGAGCCCGACACTCGCCTGAGCGTGGATGAATTGCGCGAGATCCTGATCCAGAGCGCCATTTATGCCGGCGTGCCCGCGGCCAACACGGCCTTTACTCACGCCCAGGAAATCCTGCGCGAAGTCGGGGCCGAGATCGGCTACACACTGGAGCCGTTTTCGCCACTGGAAGCCAAGCACCCTGGCTATGGCGAGGACAAGGTCACGGCCAGCAAACCCGCCCTGCACTACAACGTCCGCAAGGCGCGCAATGGGGCGCCCCGCCAGACCATCGTGCTCAGTCATGCCCTGGGCTGCGACCTGACCATGTGGGACTGGCTGGCCAGCGTCCTGGCCGCCGACAACGACGTCATTTGCTACGACCATCGCGGCCATGGCAGCTCGGATGCACCGGCCACGCTCTACACGATGGAAGAGCTGGCGGCCGACGCCGCGCGTCTGGTGGGCGAGCTCGGCTGCGGCCCTGTCGTCTGGATCGGACTTTCCATGGGCGGCATGGTGGGGCAGGAACTGGCCATCCGCAACCCGGAACTCGTCAAGGCCCTGGTCATCGCCAACTCGACCTCCGCCTACCCGGACAATGTGCGCGAAGTCTGGCAGCAGCGTATTGCGACCGTCAGCGACAAGGGCATCGAAGCCATTGCCGACGCCGTCATGGAGCGCTACTTCCATGAGCAGTTCCGCCAGGAAAAGGCCGGTGTCGTCGCCAGCTACCGCCGTCGCCTGACCAGCACCGATCAGGACGGCTATATCGGCTGCTGCAATGCCGTCGGCACCGTGGACACCACCGGCCGCCTGCCCGGCATCCAGGCCTCCACCCTCATCATCGCCGGCATCCTGGACCAGGGCGCCCCCGTCTCGATGTCCGAGACCATGCACGCCCAGATCCCTGGATCGCAGCTCGTTGTGCTCGACGGCGCCTCGCACTTGGCCGTGGCCGAACAACCCAAGGCGTTTGCCGATGCGGTCGCCGGGTTCCTGGCCAAGCTAGGCTGATCGCGGATTCGTCATCCCGCCGGAAGGCGGGATCCACGACCGCCCTGGGTCCCGGGCTTTCGCCGGAATGGCGAGCCAAGGCCGCCGAAATGGCGAACCAAACGCTCGGGATCATTAAAAAAAGAGGCTGCCCTACTGGCAGCCTCTTTTCAATTGCGTGACAAGAATTACTTCTGCTTGCCCGGATCCTTGAAATTAGGGATTACATCGAACTCGACGTTCTGCAGCTTGCCATTGACCTTCTCGACCTTGCGGATGTAGATGTTCTGGTCGATGTCGCGGGTTTCCGCGTCGATCGTGACCGGGCCGCGGGGGCTTTCCCACTTCATGCCCTTGGCGGCCGCAATGAATGTGTCGCCGCTGGCGTCGCCCTTGGTCTTCTTGAGCACATCGTAAATCAGACGCATACCGTCGTAGCCGGCCACGGACATGAAGTTCGGACGCTTGTCGGGATACGCCTTGTAGTAGGCCTGGACGTAGGTCTTGTTCTCGGGCGAGTCGTGGGCTTCGGAATAATGGAAGGACGTCATGACGCCCAGTGCCGGATCGCCCATGGCGTCGAGCACGTCTTCATCGGTCAGGTCGCCCGTGGAGATGAGCTTGATGCCGGCCGCATCGAGACCACGCTCTTTGTAGCCCTTGAGGAAGGCAACGCCCTGCTCGCCCGCGGGCACGAACAGGAATACGGCGTCAGGCTTGGTGTCCTTGACCTTTTGCAGGAAAGGCGAGAAATCAGGGTTCTTGACCGGGGTGCGCACTTCGCCCACGATCTCGCCGCCGCCTTCCGTGAAGGTCTTGACGAACTGTTTCTCGGCATCGTGGCCGGGGCCGTAGTCGGCCACCACCGTGTAGACCTTCTTGATGCCATTCTTCAGGGCCCAGGACGCAATCGGGGCCGTGATCTGCGGCAATGCCATGGAGGTGCGCACGATGTAGGGCGACTTGGTCGTCACCGAGGAGGTCGCCGCGTTCATGACGACCATCGGGACCTTGGCTTCGGCCGACAGCGGCCCCACCGCAAAGGCCGAAGGCGTCAGGCCGAAACCACCCAGGATATTGACCTTGTCCTTGACGATGAGCTCTTGCGCCGCGCGCTTGCTGAGCTCGGGGGCAACGCCGGTGTCATCCTTGACGATCAGGGTGACCTTGCGGCCCTCGACCGTATCGCCATGCTGGCTGATGTAAAGGCGGGCGCCGTTGAGGATCTGTTGTCCGTAGCCGGCGAAAGGCCCGGACATGGGGAGCACCATGCCGATCTTCAGTTCGTCGGCCGCATGAGCGGAACCGCCCACCCCAAATGCAAGGGCGACGGCAAGCAGGGTCTTGTTGATGCGCATCAGGTATCTCCTTGAGACATCGGTTTTTTATGTCCAGGCCTGTCGTGGACCTGGTCTTGTAAAGCTGACGAACATAAAAATGTTCACCATCCAAACATTTATTCGCGTAAAGAACCAAGCGTGAAGGTTAGTTTCGCCTCAATACTTTGTCAATGCGACAGCAGCCCCGTCATCTTCGAGAAACCGGGGGCCCGCGGCGCAGCGCCGCTTCACGCAGAATCTGCATGAAAGTATGTGCAGTATGGCTCAATCCGGCCTCACTGCGGTGCAATAACCCCACCGGCTCATCGGTGCCGTCCAGTTGCACGGGCACGAGCTCGAGCAGCCCCCGGTCCAGATCGTCCCTGACTGCGCCGGCGGGCGTGAACCAGACCGAATCCGACTGCATGGCGACCAGACGGGCCACCGACACCGACAGGGTTTCAAGGCAATTGGAAGGCAAGCGCACGCCCCGCGACTGCAAATGGCTTTCGGCATTGTGCCGAGGCACGGTTCCACGGGTTGAGACAATGAGCGGATAGGCGATGACATCCCGCAATGAGAGCGTGCCCTGCGTAAACAAAGGATGACCGCCACGCGCAACGATGACCAGGGGCTCGACATACAGCAACTCGAATGACAGCCCGACCATCATTTGCGGGTCGGCCATGCGGCCCAGCACGAAATCCACCTCGCCCGATTGCAGGCGATCGAGCAGCGGCGCATTGGCCGAAACCTGGATGTCGACCCGCGCATCGGGGCATTGACTGCGGAACGCCGACAACGCAGTGGGAAGCAAATCGGGGGCCACAGTGGGCAGGGCCCCGACCGACACGCCTTCCTGCTGGGTGACGTGGTCCTGGCCCACCGCCCGGCGGGCATCATCGAGCGCATCCAGCATGGTCACGGCATGGGTCAGGAAAGCCTGGCCTTCGGGCGTCAGGCGGGCGCCGAAACGCCCGCGCTCCACCAGCCGCACGCCCAGCAACTGCTCGAGCTCCAGCAGGGTCTTGGATACCGCGGGCTGGCTGAGCGCCAGCCTTTCCGCCGCCTTGCCCAGATGCTGCTCGCGGGCCACGGCCACGAAACACTGAATGTGCCGCAAGCGGATACGGTTGCCGAAAGTCGCTGGATCGAGCGGAGGCTTTTTATTTTCCATAACCACAGCTTATCAAATAAAGCCCATGAATTCAATTTACATCACCCTGCGTAAGGCTTACGATTTGCGCCACTGAGTCGCAGGACGACACAGGCTGCATCCACAGGAGAATCCCATGAAAACCCCCACCGAACAATTCGGCGAATTCTTCCAGCGCGACCGGACCATCCATCCGCCCGCCTACACCCCAGGTTATAAAACCAGTGTTCTGCGTTCTCACCGCAATGCCCTGATCTCCATCCCGAGCAGCTTGTCGGAAGTGACCGGGCCGCAATTCAGCGCAGATGAACTCGGCGCGCTGGACAACGACCTCATCCTGAACTACGCCAAAGACGGCCTGCCCGTCGGCGAGCGCATCCTCGTTCACGGCTTTGTGCGCGACGAAAACGGCAACCCGGTGCGCAATGCGCTGGTCGAAGTCTGGCAGGCCAATGCATCTGGCCGCTATCGCCACAAGAACGACCGCTACATCGGCGCCATCGACCCGAACTTCGGCGGTTGCGGCCGCATGCTGACCGACGAAAACGGCTATTACTTCTATCGCACGGTGAAGCCCGGCCCCTACCCCTGGCGCAACCAGATCAACGACTGGCGTCCGTCGCACATCCACTACTCGATCCAGGCCTCGGGCTTTGCCCAGCGCCTGATCACGCAGATGTACTTCGAAGGCGACCCGCTGATCCCGCACTGCCCCATCGTCCGTTCGATCCCGAACGAAGAGGCGATTCGCGGCCTGATCGCGCAGATGGACCGCAACTCCTTCGCCGCGCTGGACAGCATGGCCTATCGCTTTGACATCGTGGTGCGCGGCTCTCGCGCGACCTTGTTCGAGAACTACATCCAGGGAGCCAAGTAATGAGCAACCAAATCAGCACCCCCGTCTACCTGAAGGAAACCGCCTCCCAGACCGCCGGCCCATACGTCCACATCGGCCTGGCACCCAAGCAGGCCGGGTTCGACATTTTCGAGAACAACTTCGGCAACGTGCTGGTGGGCCCCGACACCAAGGGCGAGCGCATCCGCATCGAAGGCCGTGTGATCGACGGCAGCGGCGCCGTCATCAAGGACGTCCTGCTCGAAATCTGGCAAGCCAACGCGGCCGGTCGCTACAACCATCCTGCCGACAAGCAGGAAGACAAGCCCCTGGATCCCAGCTTCCGCGGCTGGGGCCGCGCCTGCTCCGACTTCGACACTGGCGTGTACTCCTTCGAAACCATCAAGCCCGGTTCGGTGATCGGTCGCAATGGCGTGCCCATGGCGCCGCACATCAACATGTGGATCGTGGCGCGCGGCATCAACATCGGCCTGAGCACCCGCATCTACTTCTCGGATGAGGCCGAAGCCAACGCCGCCGACCCCGTGCTGAACAGCATCGAGTGGGTCGAACGCCGCAAGACGCTGATCGCCCAGCGCAGCGAAAAGAACGGCCAGGTCGTGTACACGTTCGACGTGTACCTGCAAAGCGACAACGAAACGGTGTTCTTCGATCTGTAAAGATCGCGCCGGGGGCACCCATTCTCGTCATTCCGCCAAAAGGCGGAATCCACGCCCAGAGTGGGTCCCGGCTTTCGCCGCAACGACGAAAAACGGCCGCAACAACGAAAAACTGTGGGGATAACCGTTAGCGCCTGGCGCCCATCAGCATATTGATGCGCGAAGCCGCCGCAAGCAGTTTGGGCAGGCTGACCTGAAGCAATTGCGCGGCCGTGGTTGTCCGCGCATGTCCGCTGATATTGATTGCCGCCACCACCCGGCCCGCACGGTCATAAATGGGGGCCGCCATGGAAATCAAACCGAGTTCCAGCTCTTCGGTGACCAGACTCCAACCCTGGATCCGCACCTGCTCGATCTCCGCAAGCAGCCGCTGAGGATCGGTGATGGTGTTGGGCGTGTGGGCCACCAGATGCATCGAAGCAACCCGCTCGCGCAATTGATCCGGGGGCAGCCCAGCCAGCAGGACCCGCCCCATCGACGTGCAATCGGCCGGCAGGCGGCTGCCCACCCCGAGATTGATCGACATGATCTTGTGCGCAGGAATCCTCAGCACGTAGACGATCTCATTGCCATCCAGCACCGCGGCCGAACTGGACTGCCGCAACTCCTCGACCAGGGACTCCATGACGGGCTGCGCCTGCGTCCAGACCGGTTGAGAGCTAAGATAGGCAAATCCCAGTTCGAGCACCTTGGGCGTCAGGCGAAACAGACGGCCTTCCGCCACCACGTAACCAAGGCTGAGCAAGGTCAGCAGGATACGCCGGGCCCCGGCGCGGGTCAGCCCGGTACGTTCGGCCACTTCGGACAGGGTTTGCGCCGGGGCATCGGCGCCGAAACTGCGCAATACCGCCAGGCCTCGCGCAAACGAGCGCACATAGCTGTCGCCCGGCTTGGGATCCGCAGCATCGCCCGGCGCGATACCGGTTTCGAGGGCCGTCTCGCTGGAGTCGTGGGCTGACAAGGACGACGAAGGGTTCATGCTGAGAAGGCCCATTGACGTTGACATTCCCGCCCCGGCTTATTATGCTTGTTGGAGCGAGTTCTATATACGAATATTAATTCATTATACGAACAGCTTTGCGACTTTTCAATAAAATGTTCGTACGGAAAACATGATCAACAAAATTGCTTCCTCCATTGAACAGGCGCTTGCGCCCATCCACGATGGCGCAACCGTCATGATCGGCGGCTTCGGCGGCGCAGGTCAGCCCGCCGAGCTTATCGACGGCCTGATCGCCCATGGCGCGAAGGATCTGGTCATCGTCAACAACAACGCCGGCAACGCGGAAATCGGCCTGGCGGCCCTGCTCAAGACAGGCCGCGTCAGGAAAATCATCTGCTCTTTCCCGCGCCAGGCCGACTCTTATGTGTTCGACGAACTCTACCGCAGCGGCAAGATCGAACTCGAACTCGTTCCCCAGGGCAACCTGGCCGAGCGCATCCGCGCCGCCGGCGCCGGCATCGGCGGCTTCTTCACGCCCACCGGCTACGGCACCGAACTGGCCAAGGGCAAGGAAACCCGCGAGATCAACGGCCGCCATTACGTGCTCGAGCACCCCATCCATGCCGACTTCGCGCTGATCAAAGCCGAAACCGGAGACCGCTGGGGCAACCTCACCTATCGCAAGACGGCACGCAACTTCGGCCCCATCATGGCCACCGCGGCCAAGATGACCATCGCGTCGGTCCACGAGATCGTCGAACTGGGCAGTATCGATCCCGAAACGGTCGTCACCCCGGGCATTTTCGTCAAGCACATCGTGAAAGTCCCCCGCACCGCCACCGGCCCGGCCGGCTTCAAACAAGAGGCCTGAGGAAAACATCATGAGCGAAACCATTACCACCCCCGTCTGGACCCGCGACCAGATCGCCGCCCGCGTGGCGCAAGACATTCCCGACGGCGCTGTCGTGAACCTGGGCATCGGCCTGCCGACCAAAGTGGCCAATCACCTGCCCAGCGACCGCGAAGTCATCCTGCATAGCGAGAACGGCGTCATCGGCATGGGCCCGGCGCCCGCCAAGGGCGAAGAGGACTACGACCTCATCAACGCCGGCAAGCAGCCCGTGACCCTGCTGCCCGGCGGCTGCTTCTTCCATCACGCCGACAGCTTCGCCATGATGCGCGGCGGCCATCTGGATGTCTGCGTCCTGGGCGCATTCCAGGTTTCCGCCAAGGGCGATCTGGCCAACTGGAGCACGGGCGCCCCCGATGCCATCCCGGCCGTTGGCGGCGCCATGGATCTGGCCATCGGCGCAAAGAAAACCTACGTGATGATGGACCTGCAAACCAAGACCGGCGAATCCAAGCTGGTCGAGGAATGCACTTACCCCATCACGGGGCTCAGTTGCGTCAGTCGCGTGTACACGGAAGTCGCCGTCATCGATCTCACCCCCGAAGGCGCCAAGGTCATCGACATCGTCGACGGCCTGAGCTTCGACGAGCTGCAAAAGCGCACCCCCGTCAAACTCATCGACGCCCGCGGCTGATCCCCGGCAAACGCCCTCACAAGCCTCGCAACAGCGGGGCTTTTCTGAATCAGGAAGCCCATCGTGAAACTTCTACGTCATGGCCCCCGCGGGGCTGAAAAACCCGGCGCACTCGACGCACAGGGCCGCATCCGCGATCTGTCCCTGCTGATCCCGGACTTCACCCCGGAATGGATGGCCCCTGCCCGCCTGAAGGCTCTTGCGGCGATCGATCTCGAGCAGATGCCCTTGGTGGATGCCAATGTGCGTCTGGGCACCCCCATTGCCGGAACACGCCAGTTCGTGGCCATCGGGCTCAACTACCGCCAGCATGCCGAAGAAGCCGGCATGAAGATCCCCGCTGAGCCGGTCGTGTTCAACAAGGCCTTGACGTCCCTTAGCGGCCCCAACGACGACATCATCCTGCCCACAGACTCCGAACAGACCGACTGGGAAATCGAACTGGGTTTTGTCATGGGCTCGGAGGCGCGCAACGTCTCGCAGGAAGAGGCCCTGGGCCTGATCGCGGGCTATTGCCTGGCCAACGACGTCTCCGAACGCCACTGGCAAGCCAAGCGCAACGGCCAGTGGACCAAGGGAAAGAGTTTCGACACCTTCGGTCCCATCGGCCCATGGCTGGTCACCGCCGACGAAATCCCCGACCCTCAGAACTTGAATATGGAACTCAAGGTCAACGGCCAAGTACGCCAGCACGGCACGACCGCCGACATGATCTTCCCGGTTGCCTATATCGTCTCCTACCTGAGCCAGTTCATGACCCTGTTGCCGGGCGACGTCGTGATCACCGGCACTCCCGCGGGCGTAGGCCTTGGCATGAAGCCGCCCCAGTTCCTCAAGAAAGGCGATGTGCTCACGCTGGCCATGGACAAACTCGGAAGCCAGACCCAGAAGGTGGTGTAAAAGCCGCCAGGCCGCAAGCACCCGGCCTTCGCCGCAGAAGGCCAGCTGCAGCCTAATCCAGCAGCGTTGCCGCCTGCTTGCGGAACTGCTTGGGCGACATGCCGACATGGCGCTTGAAGAAGCGGGTGAAATAGGCTGGATCCGAAAAGCCCAGCGTATAGGACACGACGCTGATGGTCATCGAGGTGTAGACCAGATTACGCTTGGCCGCCAGCACCAGGCGCTGGTGGATGAGCTCCAGCGCCGACTGGCCCACAAACTGACGACACAGGACGTTCAAATAGGCCGGAGTGATACCCAATCTGGCCGCATACTGCTCCACAGGCTGCTGTTGGGCGTAATCCTCCTCGATCATCTGGCAAAAGCGCCGGAAATGCTGCCGGCCACGATCCAGGCTTCTTGGAGGCTCGCTTTCGGCTTGCGGCGTATGACGGCTCAGCCAGATGAGGATCGCCGTCAGAGTGGAATCGATCAGAGCATTGCGATGGACATCGCTACCGCGGTATTCATCATCCAGCGTCGCAAACGCCAGATCCACTTTCAGCGCCTGTGCGTCGTCGACCTGATAGATGCTTGGCGTCGTCGGCACAATGAGCGCATCGCCGATGTCCCGGATCAGCTTATCCACCAAGGGGTAGGCGAGCGTCACCACATGGCCGATGGCGTTGGGAGCGAACTTGAAACCGTGCACACACATCTGCGGGACCATGACGATCTGACCCGGCAGCATGTCGAAGTATTCCCCGTCCAGACATACCCTGGCACTGCCCCCCCGCAGATAGAGCAACTGCAGCAAACCATGATGCTGATGCAGCTTGATCTGCCAGTCATGCAGCAGACTCCGATCCGCAATGGATTCGCAATGCACCAGGTCGGGCGTCAGCCATTGCTCGCGTTCGCCATACAGCTTATAGACCGGCACGCCAGAGGCCATGACCATCGACGCTTCACTCCTGGAAAAGCGGGCTCCGGCATTCGCTGGATGCGAACCTTGCCGGGATGAGGTTTTGAACAGAAAAAAACCTAGGGTTAACCCTTAACCAAGGAAATTCATGGACTTGCATCGAGTCGTCCGCCGGAAAATATTCGAAAAGTACAATTATTATACGAATTCGTCCATTCACTTTCGCCCAGCCGGACCGCATGATAACGCCATCGACGCATTCCATTCAGTCATAGCCATGCGGCACGGCGCTTGAGACTCGCCTGGCCGCAGCACCTATCGGAGACCATTCATGAAAACCCAGGTGGCCATTATTGGCGCCGGCCCGTCGGGCCTGCTGCTCGGTCAATTGCTGCATCACCAAGGCATCGACACCGTCATCCTCGAACGCCGCACGCCCGAATACGTGCTGAGCCGCATCCGCGCCGGCGTGCTCGAGCAGGGCATGGTCAATCTGCTGCGCGAAGCCAAGGCCAGCGAGCGCATGGACCGCGAAGGCCACGTTCACGAAGGCGTCTCGCTCACGTTCAATGGTGTTCAGCACCGGGTTGATTTCAAGAAATACGCCAAAGGCCAGACCGTGATGGTCTACGGCCAGACCGAGGTCACGCACGACCTCATGGAAGCCCGCAAACGCGAAGGCGGCGTCACCATCTACGAAGCCGATGATGTCCAGCTGCATGACTTCTACACGGACAAACCCCGCGTGACCTTCGTCAAGGACGGCGAGACCATCGAACTCGAATGCGATTACATCGCCGGTTGCGACGGCTTTCATGGGGTGTCCCGCCAGTCGGTCCCGCAAGACCAGATCAAGACCTTCGAACGTGTCTACCCGTTCGGCTGGCTGGGCATTCTTTCGCATACCCCTCCCGTCGATCACGAGCTCATTTACGCCAACCACGAACGCGGGTTCGCCCTGTGCAGCCAGCGCTCGGACACCCTGAGCCGCTACTACGTGCAGGTGCCGCTGGACGACAAGATCGAAGACTGGTCCGACGACCGCTTCTGGAATGAACTCAAGACCCGCATTCCGCAGCACGTGGCCGACCGCCTCGTCACCGGGCCCTCCATCGAAAAAAGCATCGCCCCGCTGCGCAGCTTCGTGGCCGAGCCCATGACCTTCGGCCGCCTGTTCCTGGTCGGTGACGCCGCCCACATCGTTCCGCCCACGGGCGCCAAGGGCCTGAACCTGGCCGCCAGTGATGTCTCGACGCTGTACCGCATCCTGACCAAAGTGTTCAAAGAAGGCCGCACGGACCTCGTCCACAAATACTCCGAGATCGCCTTGCGCCGAATCTGGAAAGCCGAGCGCTTCTCGTGGTGGATGACCTCCATGCTGCACAAGTTCCCTGGCGACAGCTTCGGCCAGCGGATCCAGATCGCCGAGCTCGAGTACTACACCGGTTCGGAAGCGGGCCTGACCAATATCGCCGAGAACTACGTCGGCCTGCCCTACGAACCGATCGAGTAAGCGTCGTCATTCCCCCCGACTTCGTCATTCCGCCGAACGGCGGAATCCACGACCGCCGTGGATGCCCGCTTACGCGGGCATGACGACGCGCCTTACAACAATTCCTTCCTGAGCTCAGCGGCACTCTTGGGCGAAAGCAGCCCAGGCGGGACGTCGAACACAGACTGTGCGCCTTTCAGACCCATGCGATTCATCCTGACCGCCGCGCGCGCATAGGCGACGAGCACGCTGGCGGTGAATTCCGGGTTGCTGCCCAGCTTGAGCGAATACTCCACCACCTGGTCGTGCCCGCCTCCCGTCCTGCCGCTGCGGATCACGAAACCGCCATGCGGCATGGCGGCGTGATCGCGATGCAGCTCGTCTTGCGAGATGAACGTCACCGTGGTGTCGTAGTCCGCGAAGTAGTCGGGCATGGTCACGATAGCGTGTTCGACCTTCGCCGCATCAGCGCCCTCTTCCAGCACCACGAAGCATTCGCGGGTATGTTTCTCGCGTGTGCTCAGACGCGGCAATTCGCCGTTGCGCACGCGCTCCACGGCCGCGGGCACCGGCACCGTGTACTGGACCGCCCCTTTGACGCCCGGAACGCGGCGCAGCGCGTCGGAATGCCCCTGGCTCAGGCCTTTGCCCCAGAAGGTATAGGTTTCCCCTTGCGGCAGAACGGCTTCGCCAAAGAGGCGATTCAGGGAAAACAGACCGGGATCCCAACCCACCGAAATGATGGCCGTATTGCCGGCCGGCTCGGCGGCCCGGTTCACGGCATCGAAGTACTCGGGGATGCGGGCATGCGTATCGAAACTGTCCACGGTATTGAACATCGCGGCCAATGCGGGCCCCTGCGCCGGCAAGTCATCCTTGGAACCGCCGCAAAGGATCAACACATCGAGCCGGCCCCGAAAATCGCGCAGTGCGTCGTTGCGATAGGCCTGCACTCCGGGTGTGCTCAATGCCAGCGAAGCGGGATCGCGCCGAGTGAAGACGCCTTCCAGGCTCATGTCGGGGCATTGCGCCAACGCGGCCTCGACGCCCCGTCCAAGGTTGCCGTACCCGGCGATCCCCACCTTGATCTTGTCCATACTGCAGTATCCTTTCAATTGTTTGTAAGCTTTGGCCCCGCAATTTTAAGGGATTCGCGACCCATGAAGGATCAGCACGCCGAATTCAAGCGCAAGAATCGGAGTGCGGGCGGCGGCGCCAGGGCTTATGCTGACACCATGAAAAACACAGCCCCCCAGCCCTCCCGCTACGATACCGACGATGCTCGCTGGCAGGCGGTGCAGGCGCGCGACCCGAAGGCCGACGGACATTTCGTCTATGCCGTCCGAAGCACACGCATCTATGCCCGCCCCAGCTCCTGCGCCAGGCTACCCAAGCGCGAGAACGTCGAATTCTTTGAGTCAGAGGCGGCCGCAAGCGCGGCGGGCTATCGACCCAGCCGTCGATCCCAGGCCGACCGGACCAGCACCGCTGCGAAGTGGACGGCCGTTGTAGAGCGGGCCTGCCGGCAAATCGAATGCAGCGCAACACCCCCATCCCTTGCCGACCTGGCCGCACTGTCCGGCATGAGCCCATATCATTTTCATCGCCTGTTCAAAGCGCAGACGGGGCTCACTCCCAAGGCCTATGCGTCGGCCCGCCGCGCCGTCAAGATGAGAAGCGGGCTCGCTGCCTCGCCCTCTTCGATCACGGAAACCTTGTACGAGGCGGGATTCAACGCCAACAGCCGATTCTATGAGACATCGGCCAAGCTGCTCGGCATGCGCGCACGCGACTACCGGGCCGGAGGCATCGGCGCCGTGATCCGCTTTGCGGTCGGCCAATGCACGCTGGGCGCCATTCTGGTCGCACAAAGTCAGCGGGGCTTGTGCGCCATCCTCCTGGGCGACGACCCGGACAGGCTCGTTCGCGACTTGCAAGACCAATTCCCGAAAGCGACGCTGATCGGCGGGGACCCCGGATTCGAGCATTTGGTCGCCCAAGTGGTAGGCTTCATCGAGGCGCCTTCCATCGGCTTGCACCTGCCTCTGGACGTGCAAGGCACTGCGTTCCAGGAACGGGTCTGGCAAGCCCTGCGCAAGATCCCGCCCGGCACGACCATCAGCTACGCCGAACTTGCCCGGCGCATCGGCATGCCCAAGGCGGCTCGGGCCGTCGCACAGGCCTGCGGCGCCAATCCGGTCGCAGTAGCCATCCCCTGCCATCGCGTCGTACGCCACGATGGCGGCCTGGCCGGCTATCGCTGGGGGGTGGAGCGCAAACGCGAACTGTTGAAGCGCGAAGCGAAAGACTAGATTCGCCTCGACAGGCCTGCGCAGCACCTTCTCTCAGCCCGCTATGGGGCTGCCGATCCATTGTCGCGCAAAAACTGGAAACGCTTCAGGGTGCGTTCGCGCGCGCTGGCGTGGTCCACCACCGGCAGCGGGTAATCCTGGCCCAGCCGCAACCCGCATGCCTGCAGCTCGAGCGGTTTCATGGCGGCGGGGAAGTGGACGTGCGTATCGGGCACCCGTGCCAGTTCGGGCACATAACGGCGAATGAACCTGCCGCCGGGGTCGAACTTCTGCGACTGCGTCACCGGGTTGAAGATACGGAACCACGGCTGGGCATCGCAGCCCGTGGAAGCCGCCCACTGCCAGCCGCCGTTATTGGCGGCAAGGTCGTAGTCATTGAGATGGTCGGCAAAATGCCGCTCGCCCCGGCGCCAGTCGATGCCCAGATCCTTGGTCAGGAAACTCGCCACCACCATGCGCAGACGGTTGTGCATGTAGCCCGTCTGGTGCAGTTGGCGCATGGCTGCGTCCACCAGGGGGTAGCCCGTGCGTGCCTCGCACCACGCCTGCCAGAGCTCCGGCGCATCGTCCCACAGCACGCGGTCGTATTCGGGTCGAAATGCATGCGTCACAACATGCGGGTGATGCCACAGGATCATGAAATAGAAGTCGCGCCACGCCAACTCGGACAGCCAGGTCTGTGCGCCCTCGCAGCCCAGGGCGGCCTGCGCCGCCGCAAGCGCCGCCAACTGCCGGACGGAAACGGTGCCGAAACGCAGATGAGCCGACAAATAGGACACGCCCTTGCGGCCCGGGTAGTCGCGCGCTTCCTTGTACGCCGCCATGCGGGGAAGAAAATCCTGCAGCAACTGCTCGGCGCCCCGCGCTCCGGTGGGCAAGGAGAGCGCACCCAGGTTGGTGGTGGAAAAGCCCAGCTCGGAGAGCTGCGGCAGGCGTTCACCCGCCGCAGGAGCGGCCAGGTGCCGGGCATGGCGCTCCACCGGGTAGGGCTTGAGCTGAAAAGCGTCGAGCTTTTGCAGCCATGCCCGCTTGTAGGGGGTGAACACGCTATAAGGTTGCCCTTGCTGGGTCAGCACCTCGCTGCGATCCAGCAGCACCTGGTCTTTATAGTCGCTGAAAGCGATGCCCGAGGCGCGCAGGGCCTCCGCAACGCGACGGTCGCGCTCTATCGCCTGGGGCTCATAGTCGCGGTTGGCCAGCACCTCTTGTACGCCAAGGCTGCGTGCCAGTTGCACAATACATTCCAGCGCGGGGCCATGGCGTACGATGACGCCGCCACCTGGCGCACCGCTGCGCGCGGCAAGCTGTCGCAAGTCCTCATGCAGGGCCAGCACACTGGCGTGAATGAACTCCACGCGCCGGTCGCAACGACTGGGCAGCGCATCCAGAATATCTGTGTCAAACACGAAGACGCAATACACCCGCTCGAAACGAAGCAGCGCTTGATAGAGGGCGGCATGGTCGTTGCTGCGCAGATCCCGGCGCAGCCAGACCAAGGCAGAAGCCGCCATGTCAGGCCAGTACCGGCAGGCCGGCCGTCAACGCCGGCTCGTACGGAATCGGCGATGCGTCTGTCCGGGCCAGGATGTGTTCATCGGCCGCCAGGCGGAACACGCTGACCGCCTGAGCCAACTCAGCCGCCTGCTGGCTCAAGGCCTGGGCCGCCTCGGAGTTCTGTTCGACCATCGCCGCATTCTGCTGCGCGGCATGATCCAGGTGACTCACCGCATCGCCGACCTGGGCAATCCCCTCCGTCTGCTCTGCCGTGGCCGTACTGATCTCCGCAATGAGTTCTGCGACCCGCTGCGCCTGGGCCACGATATCGGTCATCGTCGCACCCGCATCGCCGACCAGGAGCGCACCTTGCTCGACCTTCGTCACACTGCTGTCGATCAGACCCTTGATCTCCTTCGCCGCGTCGGCACTGCGCTGTGCCAGAGCACGTACCTCGCCGGCCACGACGGCAAAGCCCCGCCCCTGCTCTCCCGCCCTGGCGGCCTCGACGGCGGCATTGAGTGCCAGGATATTGGTCTGAAATGCGATTGCGTCGATCAAGCCGATGATGTCCGCGATCTTGTGACTGCTGGCGGTGATCTCATCCATCGTGCTGACCACCTGGGCCACGACGGCCCCCCCCTTACCCGCCGCGCCGCTGGCAGCAAAGGCCAACTGCGTGGCCTGACGCGCCGAATCGGCGTTGTTCCTGACCGATGCGGTCATTTGCTCGATCGATGATGCGGCCTGCTGCACATCGGCGGCTTGTGCTTCAGTACGCTGCAGCAAACCGGCGTTGCCCGCCGCGATTTCCTGCGAACCCGAACTGACGGCGTTGGCCGCTTGCCTTACCTTGCCAACCACACTGGCAAGGCTGGACTGCATGGCCCCCAGCGATGCCAGAACGCTACCGGGCTGGGCACGCTCGGCAGCGCGCACCGGACTCAGGTCGCCTTGGGCCACATGACGGGCCACCTCGGCCAGTGTGCTCGGTTCGGCGCCAAGCTGGCGCACGATACTGCGAGCCACGACCCACGCCACCGCGGCGCTGAGCAGCAACGCAAGTACCAGTGCCGCGAACATCACCCCAAGAAAGCCGCCGGCCTCGTCAAGCGCCGTCTGATTGGCCTTCTGGATGCGTGCCTCTTCAAAATCGATGAGTTTGTTGATGGCTGCCAGCCACTGAACGTACAGGGGCTTGGCCTGGCTCCACAACGTCTCGCGCGCCGCCAGGTTGCCCGCCTTCGCTTGTTCGATGATGGCCTGGGTAACGGAAACCGCTTGTTTCTCGATGCCACGGATGTCGGCATACAACTGCGCCAGGTCGGGCTCCGCGCCGGGGCGCGCGATCAGCTTTTCCAATGGCTCGGCGGATTGCGCGTAGAAGCTCGCCAGAGATTCAATGGTGGCAATCTCCTTCTCGCGTTCGGCCGGAGTACTGCTCAAGACCACGTCGCGCACTGCAATCGAGCGGTCGTGCGCCGAACCCCTGAAATTGATGGCATAGCGCTGCACCTGTACGTGCTCCTCGCTGTTGGAACGCAGCGCCCTGTCGATGCGTTCTACCTTGACCATGGCAATGCCTGTCACCACGACCAGGATCGCCAGGATCAATCCGAAACCGGCGTACAAACGGGTGGCTACTGTCATGCGGGATAAAAACACGGGGCACTCCTTCAGCGATGCATAGTGATATTGAATACGGCCTGAAAGACGCTGCATCGGCAGTACTAACCGTCAGCGGCGTAAGAATCAGTAATATACTGGACAAATCTTTTTTGTCATAGACAATTCAAAGCTTTTTTTGTTTTGTCAAAGGCCTAATCAGTAACACCAATTCTCCTGAAAGGAAAAATTCTTTGACCGCTAGGCACATCCGCTTCACCACTCCCGTGACGGCCCCATTCCTCCAAAAACATTGTCATGGACAAATAATCCATGGACACAAAAAAGCCCGCGATGACGCGGGCTAAATAACGGTTTGATTGCCTACTGGACGTTCAAAAGTAAAAACCCCTCAAGCGTTAGCTTGAGGGGTTTTTGGCGTAAGAGCTTGACGATGACCTACTTTCACAGATGTCCATCCACTATCATCGGCGCAAAGGCGTTTCACGGTCCTGTTCGGGAAGGG